>JAESGS010000067.1_pt1 | contig 212533 bp, 217 predicted proteins | sample 9269761 | NCBI WGS metagenome assembly JAESGS01 (sample SAMN15741799, study PRJNA653493) | algae metagenome | isolation source: Cyanosarcina radialis HA8281-LM2 and co-occurring heterotrophs from damp... | place: USA: Makauwahi cave, Hawaii | collected 2011-01-06 | reverse complement strand
GTCGTGCAGCTCATCAACGACATCGCGGCGCAGACCAACCTGCTGGCGCTGAACGCAACGATCGAGGCGGCCCGCGCCGGCGATGCCGGCAAGGGCTTCGCGGTGGTGGCGAGCGAGGTGAAGTCGCTGGCCAACCAGACGGCGAAGGCGACCGAGGAGATCGCGGCGCAGATCAGCGGCATCCAGGGCGCGACGAAGGAGTCGGTCGAGGCGATCCGTTCGATCGGCAAGACGATCAACGAGGTCAACGAGATCGCGACCACGATCGCCTCGGCGGTCGAGGAGCAGAGCGCGGCGACGCAGGAGATCGCGCGGAACGTCCAGCAGGCCGCCAAGGGCACGCAGGAAGTTTCGTCGAACATCACCGGCGTCACCCAGGCGGCCGGCGAGACCGGCACCGCGGCAACGCAGGTGCTCGGCGCGTCGGGCGAACTGGCCAAGCAGTCCGAGATGCTGCGCCAGCAGGTCGATACGTTCCTGTCGCGCGTCCGCGCGGCGTGACGGCGTCGCAGGGGCGGGCCACAGCCCGCCCCTGCGGACGATCGATGCTCCTTCCGGCGCAATCCTGCCGATGCTGCGCCGCTCGAGAAAGGCCGACATTCAGGGCCTTGAGTACATACCATGACAAAGACTATGAAGACCATGAAGGCCGGGCAGGACGTTGCGGATAGCGCCGGCGTCGGAGCCGCGGTGACCGGCCAGTGCTACCGAGAGCACGACATGTTCGTCCGGCGCTTCCACCTCGCCGGCCTGGTGCCAAGCGAGATCGCGGTCGTCCTCAACAGCCAGGGACTTCGCGTGAAGACCTGGGCGGTTACCGAGACGTTCGTGCGCGCGCGGCTCGATGCAATGGGCCTTGTCGCGCATCGCAGCCGCACTGTGCTGCACCAGAGCAGCGGTGCCTACCGGCTGCGCCCGAGTTTCCGCCGATCCGAGGACTGAACCGGCCGACGTTTCGCGCGCCTAGCGTCCCGCCGACACGTCGTAGACGGCGCCGCTGACATAGGACGCTTCGTCCGACAGCAGCCACAGCACCAGCGCCGCGATCTCCTCCGGGCGGCCGACGCGCCCGCCATAGGGCACCGCCGTCCTGGCCATCTCGTGCACGGTGTCCTTGCCGGAGGCGATGCCGAGCATGTCGGTCTGCGTCAGCCCGGGACGCACGGTGTTGACGCGGATGCCGGAGGGCCCGAGCTCCTTGCACAGGGCGATCGTCAGGCCGTCGATCGCGGCCTTGGAGGCGGCGTAGCCGGCGAAGCCGGGAAAGCCGCCGAGCCGCGCCGCGATCGAGCCGATATTGACGATGGCGCCACCCTTGCCGCCGAATTGCGGCGCCATCCGCCGCGCGGCTTCGCGCACGCACAGGAACGGCGCCGCGACATTGACGTTCAGCAGCTCCATGATCGCGCCGGCGGTGATGTCGGTGGCCGCGGTGCGCGTGCCGATGATCCCGGCATTGTTGACGAGATGCGTGACCGGGCCCAGCGCGCGGTCGACCGCCTTGAACAGCTCGACGAGCTCGGCCTCGACGGTGACGTCGGCCTTGATCGCGACGGCCGATCCGCCGGCGCGCTTGATCTCCGATACCACCTGGTTGGCACCGTCCGCGCTGCGGGCATAGTTGACCGCGACCTTGTAGCCGCGCTGACCGGCGCCTTTGGCGATGGCGGCGCCGATGCCGCGCCCGGCACCGGTGACGAGGACGATGCGATCCATGATGTTCCTTCGTGGCAATGGCTGTCGGGCTGTTATAGCCGCCAGGGCCGGGGCCGGCCATTGCCGTCGATGCCGAAGGCCTGTGCGGCCCCGCGCCGGGGACCGCTGGCACGGTCGCGATCAGATGGCGGGATTGCTACCGCCGCCGCTGCCGCCACTCCCGCCGCCGCTGGACCCGCTGCCGCCGGTTCCGCTGCCGCCGGTTCCGCCGCCGCTGCCGCCGCCGCCGCGGCCGGATCCCGGCTTGGTCGAAACCGGGCGCTTGCCTTCGCCGACATTCTTGATGTGCCCCGCGTCCGTCGGACGGCCGGGGGGAATGATCGGGGTGATGCCCGGAATTCCGATGACGCCCGGCAGGGTGGGGGTCTTCTTCGTCATTCGACTCTGTCCTCCTGGATGGAAGTTCGCCCGCGTGCGGAACCGCTAGCGGCCCGTGCCGGGCTTCGGCGTCTTCGGCCGGTCGCCCGAGCCGACGCTGGACTTGCGGCCGTCGCCGCCGGCCTCATCCTCGCCCTGGGGCAGGCCGGGCTCCTTGCGCGGCGGCTTCGGCTGGTGCCGAGGTTCCGACTTGCCGAACGGGGCACCGGGTTTGGTGATGCTCGGTCGCGACTCCATGGCTCGCCTCCCGGTTCAGCCGATCTGCTCGATGGCCACGACGTCGTCGAACCTGGTGATGAGCACGCCGGGTTTTACTTCGACCTCCACATAGCTCGTGATGTCGGCGGGTGCGATCTTGGTGAAATCCGTCTGGTTCGCCGGCATCTGCGGCACGTGCCACGTCGCGTCGGCGAGGTAGAGCGCCATCGCCTTCGAATCCTCGGCGAAATACTTCGCATAACCGACGAGCAGGGTGCCGTTCTTGTAGACGAGCCGCACCCAGCATTGCTCGCCGCGCGAGAAGACCTGGTGCCATACGTCGATGGCGCCGGTGCGCCTGGTGATGCCGAGCAGCCGCAGCAGGCCGTGCATCGCGCCCCAGTTCTGGAATGCGGCGGAGACGAGGCCGAGCGCCGCGGCGATCGCGGTGGTCCAGCCGAGTCCGGCGATGATGGCGCGCGCGGCGGCAAGATTCGCGGCCGCCTGCGCGTCATCCTTCGCGGCGGCGTAGGCTGCGACCTGCTCGAGGCCGGCCGGCGAGCCGAAATAGGGATAGCAGGCGCCGAGGATGCCATGCAGCACGCTGGCGACCACGGTGATCGCGATCGCCACGACGACCTTGTCGAAGGTCTCGCGCTTGGGCACTTCGGCGACGATCTCGTAGACGATCAGCCCGACGAAACCCGGCAGCAGGAACAGAAGGATGATGAAGGCTTCGATCTGGTCCGGCACGATGCCCCCCTTGCACGGTATCCGCAGGATCGCATGTCCGCCGGCGCCAGTCTAACCGAATGCTCGGAAGGGTAGGGGAAGGCGTTTCGGGGGCTCGGCGCGGGAGGGCTACTGTGCGGACCCGGCATCGGCTATAACTCGCCGCCAATGACAGGGAGGAGGCCCGATCCATGAGGACATGCCTGCGCACACTGCTTGCGGCCCCGTTGCTCGTCCTGCTGGCGCTGCCCGCCGCGGCGCAAGGCCCCGCACCGGCGGCACCGCTCCTGGCCCAGGCCCCGGCGGCCACGCGCGAGATCACCAAGATCGCCGGCGAGATCTACCGCTTCCGTAACAACAACCACTATTCGATCTTCGTCGTGACGCCGGCCGGCATCATCGCCACGGACCCGATCAACCGCGACGCGGCGACCTGGCTGAAGGCGGAGCTGCAGCAGCGCTTCAACGCGCCGGTGCGCTACCTCGTCTACAGCCATGATCATGCCGACCATATCTCCGGCGGCGAGGTGTTCGCCGACTCGGCGATCGTGGTCGCGCACGAGCGCGCGCGCGAGGTCATCATCGGCGAGAAGCGGCCGACGGCGGTGCCGAGCATGACGTTCTCGGAGCGCGGCATGATCGACCTGGGCGGCACGGTCGTGCAGCTCATCCACACGGGCCGCAACCACTCGGACAACTCCATCGTCATGTACTTCCCGGTCGAGCGCGTGCTGTTTGCGGTCGACTTCATCCCGGTCAAGGCGATGGCGTTCCGCGACTTCCCCGATGCCTACATGCCCGACTGGATCGAATCGCTGCGCCGCGTCGAGCAGATCGATTTCGACGTCCTCGTCCCCGGCCACGGGCCGCTCGGCAACAAGCAGGATGTCCGCGCATTCCGCGAGTACCTGGAGGACCTGCGCAACCAGGTGCTCGTGCTCGCGCGCGAGGGCAAGTCGGTCGACGAGGTCAAGCGGACCGTCAACCTCGACAAATACCGGAACTGGGCAGGCTTCGAGCAGATGTCGCAGCTCAACATCGAGGGCATGTACCGGCTGGTGCAGGCGAACCGGCGCGGGAATTGAGATGGCGCCAGCCTCATCCTTCGACAGGCTCAGGATGAGGCCGCTGTAACACTGCGCCTCATGCTGAGCCTGTCGAAGCATGAGGGTCACAAGTGCGGAACCAAAGGACGGAAAGAACACCATGCAAGTCGTGATCACCGGCGGTGCGGGCATGCTGGGCAAGAAGCTCGCGAAGGAACTTCTCAAGCGCGGCACGCTGGCCGGACCGGACGGGCAGCAGAAGACGATCGACAAGATGATCCTGCTCGACGTCGCCGAGGCGCCTGACCTTCCCAAGGACAAGCGCGTCCAGTTCGTCGCCGGCGAGGTGTCCGATCCGGAGCTGATCCGGCGCCTGATACAGGGCGACACCGGCAGCGTGTTCCACTTCGCGGCGGTGGTGAGCGCCGGCGCCGAAGCCGATTTCGACCTCGGCTACCGCGTCAATCTCGACGGCACGCGCGTCGTGCTCGAGGCCTGCCGCGCGCTGAAACAGGCGCCGCGCGTCGTGTTCACCTCGTCGGTCGCGGTGTTCGGCGGCGACATGCCGCCCGTGATCACGGACGAGCAGAAGCTGACGCCGCAGACCTCGTACGGCGCGCAGAAGGCGATGGGCGAGCTGATGATCGCCGACTATACGCGCAAGGGCTTCATCGACGGCCGCGCGCTGCGGCTGCCGACCATCGTCGTGCGCCCGGGCAAGCCGAACAAGGCGGCGTCGACCTTCGCGTCCTCGATCATCCGCGAGCCGCTGCAGGGGCAGGAGGCAATCTGCCCGGTGCGGCCGGACAACTGGATGCCGCTGCTCAGCCCGCGCAAGACGGTCGAATGCTTCATCCACGCGCACGAGGTGGCCTCGGAGAAATGGGGCACCAACCGAACCCTGATGCTGCCCTCGCTCGACGTCACCGTCGGCGACATGGTCGAGGCGGTGAAGCGCGTCGCCGGCAACGATGCCTACAAAAGGATCGTGTGGAAGCAGGACCCGCTGATCCAGAAGATCGTCGACGGCTGGCCGGCGCGGCTGGACAGCAAGCGTGCGAGGGGCATGGGCCTCAAGGCGGATGCTTCGATCGATGCGATCATCCAGGCCTTCATCGAGGACGACCTCGCGCCGAACGCCTGATCGTGGCTGCAGGAAGCGACCGCAGCGAGAAGGAGAAGATGCTGGCGGGCGAGCTCTATCGCGCCGTGGGCGAGGAGCTTGCCGCCGATCACCGCCGCGCCGACCGGCTGCTGCGCGCCTACAATGCGATCGGCGCCGAGGAACCTGAGCGCCGCAGGGCCGTGCTCGCCGAACTGCTGGGCGAGGTGGGCGAGGGCGCGGTGGTGCGGCCGCCCTTCTACTGCGACTACGGCTACAACATCCGCCTCGGCCGCTCGACCTTCCTCAACTTCAACTGCGTCTTCCTCGATGTCGTGCCGATCGTCCTCGGCGAGAACTGCCAGCTCGGCCCCGCCGTGCAGATCTATGCCGCCGACCACCCGCGCGATCCGGCACTGCGGCGCGAGGGGCTGGAATCGGGCAAGCCGGTTCGCATCGGCGACAATGTCTGGATCGGCGGCGGCGCGATCATCCTGCCGGGCGTGACCATCGGCGACGACGCGCTGATCGGTGCGGGCAGCGTCGTCACGCGCGACGTGGCGGCGGGCGCCACGGTCGTCGGCAATCCCGCGCGGGTGCCGGGCAGGAAGTAGGCTCTACAGCGCGATCGTGATGCCGCCGTCGACCACCAGCGTGTGGCCGTTGACGAAGCCCGCCTCGTCGGAGGCGAGGAAGACCGCGGCCGCGCCGAGCTCGTCGGGCAGGCCCCAGCGGCCGACCGGCGTGCGGCGCTCGACCATCGCGGTGAACTCCTTGTTGGCGAGGAGCGGCGTGTTGATCTCCGTGACGAAGTAGCCGGGTGCGATCGCGTTGACGGTGATCCCCTCCGGGCCGAGCTCGACCGCCATGGCCCGCGTCAGCGAATCGAGCGCCGCCTTCGCCGCGGCGTAGGCCGGGACGGTCGGCCGCGCCACGCGCCCCATGATCGATGTCGTGCTGATGATGCGGCCGTGCCGGTTCTTGACCATGGACTTCGCCGCCTCGCGCGCCAGCACGAAGGCCGCGGTCAGATGCGTCGTGATGACGGAATGAAAGTCGGCGGTCTTGTAGTCGACGACCGCGCCGCGGATGTTGCTGCCGGCATTGGAGATCAGGATGTCGATCCGGCCGTGGTCCCGCACGACGCGCTCGACCGCGTCGACCGCGGCCTTCTCCTCGCACACGTCGAACGGCATGGCGGTGGCGGTGATCCCCTCCTTCCTGAGGGCTTCCGCGGCCTTGTCAAGCTGGTCGGGATTGCGTGCATTGATCGCGACCGTGGCGCCAGCCTGGCCGAGCGCCTTGGCCATCGCGAAGCCGAGGCCGCGCGAAGCGCCCGTGACGAGCGCCACGCGCCCCTTCAGCGAAAACATCGGACTCTCCATTCTTTGAGGGTGTCTTGTTCTTCGGATGTCTTACTCGTTGAGGAACTTCCGCAGCGGCTCGCCGACCTTGCCGATCGCGAACAGGCCGTCGAGATGGCCGCGGTCGCCTTCGATCTCGATCAGCTCGGCGGATTTGCCTTGCTTCCTGAGGATGTCCACGCTCTGCCGCGCCACGTCGGCGGCCAGCAGGAGGTCGCCCTTGGCCGGCAGGAACAGCGCCTTGGCCTTGATCTTGCCGAGGCCTTCCTCGAGCGAGCTCATCTGGCCGGTGACGAAGAGGTGGTTGGCCTTGACGAGGTAGAGGAAGCTGTTGGCGTCGGACGCCTTGGCGCGGGCCGCGCCCGCGTTATCCAGCACCTGCTGGACCTGGTACTTGTTCTCGAACGCCTTGGCGGGGTCCTTGGCCGCATCCGCCCATTTGCGCCCGAACGCCTTGTCCGCCCAGTGCCAGTGCTGCGCATCCAGGGTCACCAGCTTCAGCGCCAGTGCCAGCCCCGCGGTGGGTTCGGTCTTGCCGTAATAGTCGCCGTTGTTCCAGTTCGGGTCGATCAGGATCGGCTCGGCCCACAGATGCAGACGTCCGATCGTCCAGGCGTTGGCCTCGCCGACGCCGATCACCGGGACGACGCGCGCGACGAGGTCGGGATACGACGCCGCCCATTCCAGCGCCTGCATGGAGCCCATCGAGGCGCCGACCGCGGCGTGAACCTTCTGGACACCGAGCGAGTCGAGCAGCGCCTTCTGCACGTGCACGAAATCGGCCATCGTCACGATCGGGAACGTCATGCCATAGGGCTTGCCCGTGTCCGGATTGATGCTGGCGGGGCCGGTGGTCGTCGTGTTGGGGTCCCTGGTGTTGAGGTTGACCAGGGAGTCGACGCTGACGACGAAGAAGCGGCCGGTGTCGATCGGCTTGCCCGGCCCGATGATCGCGTCCCAGTAGCCGGGGGCGGCGTCGCTCTCCTTGTACTTGCCGGCAGCGTGCGAGTTGCCGGTGAAGAAGTGCGGGACGATGATGACGTTGTCGCGTGCGGCGTTGAGCTGCCCGTAGCTTTCCCAGCCGACCTTGACGTCCTTGATCGTCTGGCCGCCGACGGTGCTGTAGCTCGGCATCGAGAACACCTTTTTCTCGACGATGCCGACGCTGCCGGTCTGGGCGAAGGCCGGGGCGGTGAGGGCGAGGGCGAGCGCGAGGATGGCCGGGCGCAAGGCGCGAATGGGCATGGCGTCTCCCTGTGTTGTCGTTGGCGGCGATGTTAGCCCGGCGCGCGGCCCAGTGCCACAGCGGGCCGTTCAGGCGGGCTTGCGGACCCAGAACTGGTACATCCCGGCGAACGTGCCGGGGTTGTCCGCCTCGAACGCCGCCCAGTTGGCCAGCGAACGCATGGCCGGATCGTCCGGGAAGCGCGCCCGATATTTCGTCACGTCCTCGCGGCCGAAGCTGACGAAGCGGTCGAAGGACAGGCCGAGCTGATCGAGCGACGCCGCGATCTGCGGCACGGTGAAGCGATGCTCCTGCACGTGGAACAGCAGATCGCGGGTGCCGCTGAGGCTGTAGAAATCGACGTTGGTGCGCAGCCGGCGGACGACGCTGTCGTCCATCTCGGCGAGGATGGCTTGTCGCGCGCGGCGGATGCCGTCGCGCGTCGCCGCGAAGCCGCGCTCGGCGATGAAGGCGCGCCCGGCGACGACGGGCTGGCGCGCGATCTCGCTGTAGAGGCCGATGAGCATCATGCCGCCGGGTTTCACCAGCCCTGCGAGGACGCGCCACCCGGCCAGCGGGTCGTGCATGTGATGCAGGACGCCGACGGATTCGACGATGTCGAACCGGCGTTCGAGCGTGCCGAGTTCGAGGATGTCTGCCTGCGCGAATTCCAGATTGGCGAGGCCCAGCTCGCGCGCGCGGCGCTTGGCGTAGCCGAGGCTGCTGAGGCTGAGGTCGACGGCGAGGATGCGCGCCGTGGGGAAGCGCATCGCCGTATGGGCGGAGTGCTGGCCCGTGCCGCATCCGGCAATCAGCAGATCCGGGTTCGCCGTCCCGACGCGGTCCTCCACGCGGTCCGCCGGTCGTTGCGAGCCAACATTGCGCCAGCGCGGATACGGGCTTTCCTCGTACTGTCCGCGCACCGCCAGGGAAACGTCGTCGTGAATCGGCGTCAGGGCCGGGATCGTCTGGCGCAGGTGCTCTTCCTCGAGCGGCTCCGTCACCTGATGACGCACGAGACGATCGAGCGGCGACGCGAAGGAACGGCGCGTCAACGCCTCGGCGCCCTGGATGGCGTGCAGCGGCCGGTAGGCGGCAAGCAGGGCAAGCTGCCGTGGCGCCACCGGCCCATCCGCTTCAAGGGCCGCCGCGACCGCAAGTTCGAGCGCGGCAACCGCCTCGCTCTCCTCCGCCGTCTCGGCATAGGCGTACTCGGTCATGAAGCACTGGGTCGCCACGGCGCAGAGGAAGGGCAGGTCGATCTCCGCGCCGCCAAGGGCGGCCGCACGCCAGCGCGTCAGCGTCTGCTCGACGTCCGGGTCCGCCACCAGGGTCGCTTCCAGCAGTGCCGACAGCAGGTCGGCGGCGGGGACGTTCGCGGGCGGGGCCGACTCCCGCATCGCCGCGTCAAACCCCGGGGTATGGCGCGCATAGCTGAGGACGGCATGGCAGAAGTGTCTTGCATTGAGGGACTCGTGCGCGATGGCGCGGCGCAGGACGTCGTGCAGCAGCGGGTCGCGCTTCACGAAGAGGACGTTCTCGAGCGCACGGGCGAAGCCGAGCCAATGCGCTTCCGTGCCCGGCTCGAGCGCGATCGCCTCGCGCCAGAGCGGGATCGCCTCGCCGCCGCGGCTCTCCTGCTCGAGGAAGGCGGCGACGTGCGCGATGGCGGCAAGCAGGGCCCGGCGCGCCTCGGGGAAATCGGGCCTCAGCCTGAGCGTCGCGCGATAGGCATCGAGGGCCGCGGTGGCCTGGCCGGTCGCCAGGAGGGCGTTGGCGAGGTTGAGGATGATCTCGGGATTGCGCGGGCTGAGCGATGCCGCCTGCTGCAGCATCGGCAGCGCTTCCGCGAGGCGGCCGCGCTGCGCCTCGATCACGCCGAGCAGGTGCAGCGCATCGGCATGTCGGGGTGCGACGCGCAGCACCTCGCGATAGGCCGCGGCCGCCTTGTCGACGCGCCCGACCTTGTGATGGCCGATGGCCGTCGCGAAGAGAGAGCGAGCGTGGGCGGTGGTGTCAGGTTTCACGATGCGGTCGGTGGCAGGAAGTCGGCGTCCGGATCCAATGTACCACGGCGAAATCTTGGCCTGTCCGGAAGGCGGCCGTACAATCGCCGAAGCATCCGGACTGCGCAAGCGGCCCTCGGGATGTCTGTTCTTGTCCGTCGACGCTTCCGGCCAAAATGACCGCAATCCTCTCGCTTTCGACACTGGATGCTCTCCCGCCTGGCATCGCCCGGCCGCGTTTCGATCCGCGCGCGCTCGGCGTCGGTATCGTCCATCTCGGCATCGGCGCCTTCCATCGCGGCCATATGGCGGCCTACACCCAGGATGCGCTGGCGGCGGAGGACGAGCCGTGGGGGATCTGCGGCGTCAGCCTGCGCGCCGCCGACATCCGTGACCGGCTGGTGCCGCAGGACGGGCTCTACACGCTGGTCGAGCGCGGCGGCGATGCGGAGAACCTCGGCGTGATCGGCACGGTGCGCGAGGTCCTGTTCGCGCCGGAGAACCCGGCGAAAGTGGTGGCGCGCATCGCAGCACCTGCCACGCGCATCGTTTCGCTGACCGTGACGGAGAAGGGCTATTGCCACGACCCCGCGACGGGGCGCCTGCGCGAGGACGACCCCGGCATCGTCCACGACCTCGGCCATGCGGCGGCGCCTCGGACGGCCATCGGCATGCTGGCGCGCGGTCTGGCCGCGCGCTGCCGCGCCGATGGCGGCCCGCTGACGGTGTTGTGCTGCGACAACCTTCCACACAACGGCCGCACCCTCCAGGGCGTGGTACGCCGTTTCGCCGAGCGCATCGACGACGACCTCGTGGCGTGGATAGACGGTAACGTCACCTTTCCCTGCACGATGGTCGACCGGATGGTGCCGGCAACGACCGAATCCGACCGGCGAGCGGTGGCCGCGCGTCTCGGCATGGAGGACGGAGCGCCGGTGATGGCCGAGCCGTTCCGCCAATGGGTGATCGAGGACCACTTCGCCGCCGGACGCCCTGTTTGGGAGCGTGCCGGCGCCGTGTTCGTCGCGGATGTCGCCCCGTACGAAGACATGAAGCTGCGGCTGCTCAACGGCAGCCACTCGGCGATGGCCTATCTCGGCAGCCTCGCCGGCTACGAGTTCATCTGGCAGGTGATCGGCGACGCGTCGTTCCAACGGTTCGTCGATCACCTCATGGACGAGACCGCGACGACATTGGCCTTGCCGGCGGGCGTCGATGTCGCGCGCTATCGCCGCGATCTTGTCGCGCGCTTCGCCAACCCGGCGCTGGGTCATCGCTGCCGGCAGATCGCCATGGACGGCTCGCAGAAGCTGCCGCAGCGCCTCCTGGCACCGATCCGCGACCGCCTCGCCGCAGGCGCGCCCATCGAGGCGCTGACGCTCGCCGTCGCTGGCTGGATGCGCTACCTCCGCGCCACGGACGAGCAGGGCGCCGCGTACGAGGTGCAGGATCCGCTGGCCGCGCGCCTTGTCGCCGCGGCGCAGGCCGGGGATGCGTCGGAGCGCGTTGGCCGGCTGCTCGCCATCGCCGAGATCTTCGGTCCCGATCTGCCGCGGAACCCGCATTTCCGCGCGCGGCTCGTCGCGTGGCTGGAAGCGCTGGAGAAGGACGGCGTCCGGGCGACGGTTGACGCGGCCGCAAAACTGGCGACGATGGGGTAAAGCGCCCGCCGACAAGGGCGCCGCCGAGGAGGAAGGCCATGAACGCCACGCGTCTCGCCGAGCAGCCGTCCATGCGCAAGCTGTCGTCCGTCATGGGCGTGGAGATCGCGGGCGTCGATCTGGCCCGGCCGCTGGATGAACGGACGTTCGCGGCGGTGCATGATGCCTTTCTGCGCAACCTGCTGGTCTGCTTCCCCGACCAGCATCTGGACCAGACCCAGCATGTCGATTTCAGCCGGCGTTTCGGCGACCTGCAGGTCCACGTCCTCGACCAGTACCGGTCGCCGACGCATCCGGAGATCTACGTCCTGTCGAACGTGAAGAAGACAGGCGAAACCACCGGCGAGCATCCGGACAAGGGCACGCTGGTCTGGCACTCCGACCTGTCGTTCCAGGCGCGGCCGGCGCTGGCGACGATGCTCTACGGCATCGAGGTTCCGCGCGCCGGCGGCGATACGCTGTTCGCCAACATGTACGCGGCCTATGACGCGCTGCCGGAGGCGATGAAGGCCCGTGTCGCAAGCTTGCGCGCGATCCACGACCTCGACGCTTCGCGCCAGCGCGCGGGCGCGCCGCCGATGACCGAGCAGCAGCGCCGCGAGGCGCCGCCGGTGGAGCATCCGCTGGTGCGGACGCATCCCGAATCAGGGCGCAAATGCCTCTACATCAGCCATCACGCGATCCGCATCGCGGGCCTGTCCGAGGCCGAGGGTGCAGCCCTGCTCAAGGCGCTGATGGCACATGCGACGAAGCCGGATTTCGTCTACGCGCATCGCTGGCGGCAGGGCGAGGTCGTGATGTGGGACAACCGCTGCACGATGCACAAGGCGACGCCGTATGACGCAAGGGGCGAGCGCCGCGTCATGAACCGCACCGTGGTGAAGGGCGACGCGCCGATCTGAGACGGGCAGTGCTGCAATCGCGTTGTACGCGCGAGTCGGACCCGATAAACTGGCTGCGCGAGGCGTCAGGCAAGGCGGGCCGCGAAGCAAGAGAGTTCAATGAGGGTTGCCGTTATCGGCGCCGGCATCGTGGGGATGTCGGCGGCAAGCTATCTCCAGCGCGACGGGCACGAGGTTTTCGTCATCGAACCCAATGAGCCGGGCGAGGGGGCCTCGTTCGGCAATGCCGGCTGCATCAACCCGTCCTCGGTCGTTCCGATGGCGATGCCGGGCGTGCTGCGCAACGTGCCGCGCTGGCTGTCCGATCCGCTCGGGCCACTGTCCATCCGCTGGTCCTATCTGCCGGCGCTGATGCCGTGGCTGATCCGCTTCGTCAGGGCGAGCCAGCCGGAGCGCGTGAAGGCGCAGTCGATTGGATTGAAGGCGCTGCTCGGGCCGTCCCTGGACAATCTCGCGCCGCTGGTGAAGTCGGCCGGCGCCGACGACCTGCTTCACCGCGTCGGCCACGTCGTCGTCTACAAGAGCGCCGAGGCGCGCAAGAAGGACTCGGCGGCGTGGAACCTGCGGGCCGAGCACGGCGTGAAGCTCGACGAGCTCGGCGCCGACGAGCTGCGCCAGCTCGAGCCGGAACTGTCGCGCGACTACACCCATGGCGTCCTGGTCAGCGGCAACGGCCATGTCGGCAATCCCGGCGGACTCGTGAAACGGCTGGCCGAGGCATTCGTGCGCAATGGTGGCCGCATGGTGCGCGAGGCCGCGACCGGCTTCGAGTTCATCGACGGTAAGCTGACGGCGGTGCGGACCGGCGTCGGCACGCACGCCGCCGACCGCGCGGTGATCGCCGCCGGCATCTGGTCGCGGCCGCTCGCGGCGGGGCTTGGCGACCGCCTGCCGCTGGAGACGGAGCGCGGCTATCACGTCATGATCCGCGATCCGGAGGTCGTGCCGCGCATCCCGGTCATGTCCGGCGAGGGCAAGTTCGTCGCCACGCCGATGGATACGGGCCTGCGCTTCGCCGGAACCGTCGAGCTCGCCGGCCTCAAGGCCGATCCGGACTGGCGGCGCGCGCGCATCCTGCTGGGGCAGGGGCTGGAGATGTTCCCGAAGCTCGCGCGAAGCTATCCCGAGACGCGGCTGACGCGGTGGATGGGCCACCGTCCGAGTTTCCCGGATTCATTGCCTGTGATCGACCGCGCGAGCCGGACACCGGATGTCTTTTATGCTTTCGGACACGGCCACACCGGGATGACCGGCGGCTCGACCACCGGAAAGGTCGTTGCCGATCTGGTCGCCGGGCGCGCGCCGTCGATCGACCTGGCGCCGTTCAGCAAGGACCGCTTCTGAACCGATCCCTTCGGCCCGCATTTTCCCGACAACCAAACGGCACGGCGCGCGTTTCCTCCTGGCGAAACCATTGACCCATCGAGGGCAGGCATGCCGCGCCAGAACCGCGTCGATCCGTTCGGCAGACTGATCGCGGTCGAGGCGCGCGGCACGCTGATGGGCAATCGCGGCTGCCTGCATGACGACAAGGGCAACATCACGCGGCGCTGGACCACGCGGGCCTGGATCGCGTGCCGGCTGCAGTTCAAGGGCCGGCACCGTCAGATCATGACTCCCAACCGCTGGACGGAACTGTTCTTCCTCGACGAGGCGACGGCTTTCGCGGCCGGCCACCGTCCGTGCGGCGAGTGCCGGCGTGAGGACTATGTGCGCTTCAAGGCGGCATGGGTCCGCGCCAATCCGCGGCTCGACCTGACGGTGGCGACGCCGATCGAGAAGATCGACCTGATCCTGCAGCGCGAGCGCGTGAGCGATCCGCCCCGCAGCACCAAGGTCCTGTTCTCGGCGGAGCTCGACAAGCTGCCGGATGCCACGTTCGTTGTCGGGCCTGACGGGGAGAGCGCGTGGATGGTGTGGGGCGACCAGCTCCTGCGCTGGTCGCCGGCTGGCTATGACCAGACGGTGCCGCGTCCGGAGGGCGTCTCGGTGAATTGTCTTTCGCCCCGTTCGATGGTCTCGGCGTTCGATGCGGGCTACCGACCGCAGGTGCACGCGAGCGCCTGGACTTTGAGCGGCCAGAGCGTTCCGCCCGGCTGAAGGAGCGCGCCGGCGGATCGCGAGAAGCCTAGGCGGTCGGTACCGCCGGCCTGCGCCGCCCGCGTGCCACGCGCTCGCGCATCCGTTGAATGACGACATAGAGCGTGGGGATGACGAACAGCCCGATGGTCGAGGCCGCGATCATGCCGCCGAACACCGCCGTCGAGACCGAGCGCCGGCTGACGGCAGCGGCCCCCTCGGCAATGACCAGCGGCACAAGGCCAAAGATGAAGGCGAGGCTGGTCATCACCACGGCGCGGAAGCGCAGGCGTGACCCCTCTATGGCCGCCGCCTCGATGTCCATCCCTTCCTCGCGCCGCTCCTTGGCGAACTCGACGATCAGGATCGCGTTCTTGCTGGCCAGCGCGATCAGGACGACGAGCCCGATCTGGGCATAGACGTTGTTGGCCAGGCCGGTGAGCAGAAGGGCCAGCATCGCGCCGAGCATGCCGATGGAGACGGAGAGCAGGACCGCGACCGGGATCGTCCAGCTCTCGTAAAGCGCTACCAGGAACAGGTACGCGAACAGCACCGCGAGCGCGAGGATGATCGGCGTCTGGCCGGCCGCCTGGATCTCCTGGAGCGAGATTCCGGACCATTCGTAGCTGAAATCCTGCGGAAGGGTCTGCGCGGCGACCGCCTCCATCGCCGCGATGCCCTCGCCGGAACTGCGGCCGGGGGCCGGCGCGCCGTTGATCGTCACCGAGCGCACGTTGTTGTAGCGGCCGATGAATTGCGGTCCGATCTGCAGGTGGATCGCGGCGAGGCTGCGTAGCGGCACCATTTCGCCGTCGCGGTTGCGCACGTGCAGTCGCCAGATGTCCTCGACGGCGTCGCGGTCCGCGGCTTCGGCCTGGACGGTGACGCGCCAAGTCCGGCCGTACAGGTTGAAATCGTTGACGTACATGCTGCCGAGGGCGATCTGCAAGGTGTTGTAGATCTCGGCGGCGGTAATGCCGAGCGCCTCGGCCTTGTCGCGGTCGAGGTCGAGGTGGATGCGCGGCGTGCTCACCTGATAGGTGGAGAACACGCGGCTGAGGGCCGGGTTCTGGTTGGCGGCGAAAACCAGGCCTCCCGCCACCGACGCCATCTCGGGCGCCGACGCGCCGCCAAGCGACTGCAGCCGGAAATCGAAGCCGCCGACATTGCCGAGGCCGGATATGGCGGGGAGGTTGAAGGCTAGGATCTGCGCCTCGATGACCCGCGACGTGCGTTGCTGAAGCTGGTCCAGCACGGTGAAAGCGCTGACGCCCTGTTTCACCCGCTCGTCGAAGGGCGTAAGCAGGACGACCATGAAGGCGCTGTTGCCGACCTGCAGGCCGTCGAGCAGGCTGAAGCCCACGACCGACGTGACGCTCCTGACGCCGGGGATGTCGCCGACGAGCTCTTCCACCTGTGCCACGACCCGCTGTGTCCGGTTGAGCGACGCGCTCTGCGGCAGCTTCACTTCCATGAAAAGCGCGCCCTGATCCTCCTCCGGCAGGAAGCCGGTGGGCACGATGCGGCCCAGGCCGAAATATCCCGCGAAGCCGACACCGACCGCGATCAGCGACAGCGCCGCCACCCGCACCAGCCGCGCGACGATTGCCGCATAGCCGTTGCGCACGCGGTCGATACCGCGGCCGATGCGCTGCATGATGCCGCGCTGTTCGCGCCGCCGGAGCAGCAGTGCGCACAAGGCGGGGCTGAGCGTCAGGGCATTGATCGCGGAGAACAGCATCGCGGTCGAGACGGTCAGCGCGAACTGCGCATAGAGCGACCCGGTGATGCCGGGGATGAAGCCGACCGGGACGAAGACCGAGAGCAGGACGAGGGTGATGGCGATGATCGGCGCCGTGATCTGGGTCATCGCCTTGCGCGTCGCCTCGGCGGGCGACAGGTCGGGCTCCTCTTCCATGACGCGCTCGACGTTCTCGACCACGACGATCGCATCGTCGACGACGATGCCGATCGACAGGACGAGCGCGAACAGCGAGATCGTGTTGGCGGACTGGCCGAACAGTAGCAGCACCGCGAACGTGCCGATCAGCGAAACCGGCACCGCGATCATCGGCACGATCGTCGCCCGCCAGCTTCCGAGGAAGACGAATACAACTATCAGCACCAGGACGAACGCTTCGACCAGGGTTCGGATCACTTCGCTGACCGCGGCCAGCACGAAGACCGTGGTGTCGAACGTGACCTCGTAATGGACGCCTTGCGGGAAACGCGCGGACAGGCTGTCGAGGAGGGCGTTGACCCCTTTTGCGGTGGTCACGGCATTGGCGCCGGGCGACTGGTAGATGCCGATCACCGCGGCGGGACGCCCGTTCGAGTAGCCGAGCGAGCTGTAGGATTCCGCCGCGAGTTCGACGCGCGCGACATCGCCGAGGCGCAGCAGCGAGCCGTCCGGGCTGGCGCGCAGGACGATCTTCTCGAACTCCTCGACGCTCGACAGCCGGCCCTGTGCCTCCAGCGGTATTTCGATCTGCTGGTCGCTCATCACCGGCGGCGCCCCGATGCGGCCGACGGGCGCCTGCACGTTCTGGGCGCGGACCGAATTGACGATGTCGGTCGGGGTCAGATCGAGGCTGGTCAGGCGGTCGATGTCGATCCAGATCCGCATGCTGTAGCTGTACTGGCTGAACACCTGCGCCTCGCCGACGCCGGGCACGCGCGAGATCGGATCGACGAGGTTGATGCGCGCATAGTTGGTCAGACAGAGGTGGTCGCACTGGTCGGACTCGGAGACCAGGCTGATGAGCTGGAGGAAGGATGACGAGCGCTGTCGGACGATCAGCCCGGTGCGGCGCACTTCCTCCGGGAGCTGCGCCTCGGCGAGGCGGACCTGGTTCTGGACGTTGACCGTATTGATCGCGGGATCGGTGCCGGGCGCGAAGGTGACATTGAGGCTGTACGAGCCGTCATTGCCGCTCGTCGAGCTCATGTAGATCATGTCCTGCACGCCGTTCACCTGGGCCTCGACGGGCTGACCGATCGTCGCCTCTACCGTTTCGGCATTGGCGCCGGCATAGGTGGCGCGGACGCTGACCTGGGGTGGCACGATGTCCGGGAACTGGGCGACCGGGATGCGCAGCAGGGCAAGCAGGCCCGCGAGCGTGATGACGATCGAGATGACGAAGGCGAGCCGCGGCCGGTCGATGAAGATCGACGAGATCATTGGGCGGGTACGCCCGAGAGCGGCTCGATCGTACGCGGCTCGACCGGGCTGCCGGGTCGCACCTGCTGGATGCCCTGCACGACGACGGTGTCGCCCTCGCTGAGGCCGGACCGGACCGTCACGTTGCCGCGCTCCAGCGTATCGCCGGTTTCGATGCGGCGGACATCGATCTTCTTCTCGGGGTTGACGACCAGGACGAACTGGCCCTGGCGGTCCGCCTGCACCGCCGACTGCGGCACGACGAGCGCCATCTGCGGCTCGGCGAGCGAGACGGTCACCTGGACGAACTGGCCGTCGCGGAGCAGCCCGTCCGGGTTCGGGACGACGGCGCGCACGTCGACGGTGTCGGTCCCGCGATTGACCGTCGGCGACACGAAGTCGACGCGGCCCGTCTGCGGATACGCGACGTCGTCGGAGAGCCGGACGGTGACCACGAAGTCCTCGCGTCGGAGCCCACGGGTGCCTGCCTGCTGCTGCTCCTCGAGCAGCCGGCGCTGGCTGACCGGGAAGACGACATAGGTCGGGTCTTCGGTCACGATCAGCGTGAGCGGCCCGCTGTCGGGCCCCACCAGCGCGCCGAGATCGAAACTCGCGCGCCCGCTGCGCCCGGTAATCGGTGCGCTGATTTCAGTGTAGCCGAGGTTGATCTCGGCCTGCCGCAGCGCGGCCTGCGCCTGAAGGTACGCAGCGCGTGCCTGGCGTGCCGCGGCTTCGCGCTCGTCCAGGGTCGCCTGGGCGATGTTGTCGCGCCGGATCAGCTCGCGCGCGCGCTGAAGCTGAAGCTCGGCATTCTGCGTCTGCGCCTCGGCCGCGGCGACATCGGCACGGCGCTGCTCGACGATCGCTTCGTAGGTGCCGCGCTCGATACGGTAGAGCAGGGTCCCCTGCTGGACGATCGAGCCCTCCTCGAACAGCCGCGCTTCGATGTAGCCGTTGACGCGTGCCCTGACCTCGACCTTCTGCACCGCCTGGACCCGGCCGATGAAGGATTCGCCCCCACGGATGGGCTGCGGCTTCACCTGGATGGTACCGACGGGGACGGGAGTGCCTTGTCCCGGCTGTCCAGCTTGTTGGGCCGGCTCTTCGCCGCAGGCGAGGAGAGGCGCTGCGATCAGCAGGGAACCGGCAAGTCGAAGAAGTGTGCGCCGCATGAACCACAGCCATTGACGCGGCCAACGGGTGTGGCCGGCGCGAAAAGAGGATTCAAGAATGAACGCAGGTACGGCGGTTGCGGTGCCACAAAAGAAGCACGGCCGCCTCGAACGGGCGCGGCGTTGGGGTGACCGGTGCTTTAGTTGCCCGTGGCGACGTTGGCGGGGGTCATCAGCGACGGCTTCTTGGCCGCGCGGCTACGCTTTGCCTTCTTGCCGGTGCGCGCGGCTTCGTCGCGAAGCTGGGTGCGGTACTCGGCCGGCAGCTCCTTCCATTCCTTGTCGAGAATGGCGCCGGCAAGGGCATACAGGCCGACCAGCGAGTACTGCTTCGGGCGCAGCTCGTTCAGGCGGTGCCAGGCATCGACCGGGCCGACGTGCTGCAGCTCGGCGAGCGTCGCCACGCCGACCTCGGCGAGGTCGCGCGCGGTCGTCGGGCCCAAATTCTTCAGCTCGGCAATCGGACGTTGCTCCATGCCGCCCAGCTTGGCGGCGTGGCGTTAAAGAGCCGTTTGCCGGTATGGCTAATGATTCATTGACGGCGCAGGAACGATCTCTTGCGGCCGCGGTGGAAGAGAGCGCTGCAAGTAGTTGATTTTCAGCCGGCGGCCGCCGCCCAGAGATGAAGCAGGTCCTGGAGGCGCCCCGAGCCGATGGCGACATCGCCGCGAAACGGATAGTCCAGCGCGACGATCAGGAAGAAGATGAGTCCGACGCTGGCACCCAGGGCGGCGGTCATGACACCCTGCATGACGATGCTGCCGAGCGCAAACTGGTAGGTGAAGGCGATGGTGATCGCCGCGCCGAGGATCATGATGGACCATACGACGGGCTGCAGACCTGTTTCCGCCGCGGCGAGCCGCATGCGGCGGTGGTCGAGGACCTGGTTCATGACCCGAAGCGACTCCGCATAGATCGTCTGATCGCGCTTCGTCGCGGGCTCGAACGCGGCGAAATCCACGAACAGCTCGTGCAGCAGCTCGCTTGTCTTCTCGCTCCGCTTGCCGCGCTGCATCTGCGGCCATTCGTCCTCGACGAGGGCGGTGACGTAAGCCTTCAGGCGCGTCTGGAACGGCTTGCTGAACTCCGCCGGCAGCAGGCCCGCATCGCGATACAGGTCGCCGATCAGATTCTCTTCGCGATTGAAGGTTTCGGCGGCCTGGTCGGCGTCCTGCCACACGATCACGGCGGCGAAGGCGAGCAGGACCGCGTACAGGACCGCGACGGCGCCGTAGATGAAGCCCGTGACGTCATGGCTCGCCCGCAGCAGATCAGGAGACGCCAGGTTTCGCGTGAGCAACAGCCCGGCCAGCGAGGCCACGATCATGACCCCGACGATCAGGGCGGCCTGCACCACCGTGGGCAAGGCGTAGACGAAGTCGAGCATCACGATGCCGATCCCGCCGGCCGAAGCGGCCGACGGTCAGCATCGTGCAGGCAGGCGCCGCGAGTCGAACAGCGGCACCGGCGGGTTACTTCCTATGGATCGGGTCGATCCAGGCGACTTCCTCGGGCTTCTCGACCGGCTCGATGTCGAGATTGACGACGACGGGCGTCTGCCCGGAGCGGCACAGCACGCATTCCAGGACCTCGTCGCGGCTCGCGTTGATCTCCTGGTGCGGCACATAGGGCGGCACGTAGATGAAGTCGCCCGGGCCCGCCTCGGCCACGTATTCGAGCTTCTCGCCCCAGCGCATGCGGGCCTTGCCCTTCACGACATAGATGACGCTCTCCACCTCGCCGTGGTGATGGGCGCCGGTCTTCGCGTTGGCATGGATATGGACCGTGCCGGCCCAGATCTTCTGCGCACCCGTCTGCGCGTAGGAGATCGCCGAGGCGCGGTTCATTCCAGGCGTCTGCGCCGTGTTGGTGTCGAGTTCGCCGGCGCGCACGATGCGAACGCCGTGATTGCGCCAGTCGGGTTTGTCGTGGTCGTGGGGCATTGTGTTTCTTTCAGTTCGTTTCTGCGTCATGCCCGGGCTTGACCCGGGCATCCATCGCGCCGCTGGCACGATGAATCCGCGGATCCTCGGATCAAGTCCGAGGACAAGTCAGTCCGCGGATGACGCAAGTCCCTCTGCTGCGCAGAACGACTTGCGTCACATCACCGCGCCGAGCTGCCAGGGCGCGAACTCGTCGGCGCCGAAGCCGAGGGCTTCGCTCTTGGTGCGCTCGCCCGAGGCGACGCGCAGGATCAGCTCGAAGGTGCGCTGGCCGCATTCCTGGACCGTCTCGGCGCCGTCGATGATGGTGCCGCAGTTGATGTCCATGTCCTCGGTCATGCGCTTGTAGAGCGCCGTGTTGGTGGCGAGCTTGATCGACGGCGCAGGCTTGCAGCCATAGACCGAGCCGCGGCCGGTGGTGAAGCAGATCATGTTGGCGCCGCCGGCGACCTGGCCGGTTGCGGCCACGGGGTCGTAGCCGGGCGTGTCCATGAACACGAAGCCCTTGGCCTTCACCTCCTCGGCATACTGGTAGACGTCGACGAGGTTGGTCGTGCCGGCCTTCGCCGCGGCACCCAGCGACTTCTCGAGAATGGTGGTGATGCCGCCGGCCTTGTTGCCGGGCGAGGGGTTCTGGTTCATCTCGCCCTTGTTGCGGGTGGTGTATTCCTCCCACCACTTCATCAGCCCGACCAGCTTCTCGCCGACCTCCTTGCTGACCGCGCGGCGCGTCAACAGGTGCTCGGCGCCGTAGGTCTCCGGTGTCTCGGACAGGACCACGGTGCCGCCGTGCTTCACCAGCAGGTCGGAGGCGGCGCCCAGCGCCGGATTGGCGGAGATGCCGGAATAGCCGTCGGAGCCGCCGCATTGCAGGCCGATGGTGATGTGCGAGGCGGGGACCGGCTCGCGTTTCACCTTGTTGACCTCCGGCAGCAGCTCGCGGATCTGGGCAACGCCCTTCTGCACGCTCTTGGTGGTGCCGCCGGTGTCCTGGATGTTGAAGGTGTGGAAGCGCTCGTTCTCGGTGAAGCCGCCCGCCTTCATCAGCCCGCCGATCTGGTTGACCTCGCAGCCGAGCCCGACGATGAACACCGCGGCGAAGTTCGGGTGCTTCGCATAGCCGCCCATCGTGCGGCGGAGCACGTCGAGCGCATCGCCGTCGTTCATGCCGCAGCCGGTCTTGTGCGTCAGTGCCACCACGCCGTCGACATTGGGGAAGTCGGCGAGCGGGTTGTGGCCGGTGAACGGGTTGGCCTTGAACGCCTCGGCGATGTAGTTGGCGACAGTCGCCGAGCAGTTCACCGAGGTGAGGATGCCGATGTAGTTGCGCGTGGCGACGCGGCCGTCCTTGCGCACGATGCCCTGGAACATCGCCGCTTCGTTGGCGTACTGGGTCGGCGTCATGTTGGCGCAGTACGCATAGTCGCGGGCGAAGTCGCCCATCGCGCAGTTATGCGTGTGCACGTGGTCGCCGACGGGGATGTCGCCGGTGGCGAAGCCGATGATCTGGTTATAGCGCTTGATCGGCTCGCCCTTGGCGATCGGCCTTGTCGCGACCTTGTGGCCCGAGGGGATGTGGGTGCGGGTGGTGACGTTCTCGCCCGGGATGCTCGTGCCCGCCAGCAGGTCGGTGCGCGCGACGACGATGTTGTCGGCGGGGTTCAGGCGGATCGAGATCTTGGCGGACATGTCGGCCATGGGGTCGCGGGGCTCCTTGTCGAAAGGCCGGCAGTATAGGGCCTTTCCCCCCTCCCGCGCCAAGCCGTGCGGGCAGGGCGGGTCTGCACGCACGAGGCGCCGATATCCTGCGGCCTGACGGCCGAAATATCGCCTGCAGCCAAGCTGAAAGAATTAACGCGAGACGGCGTTGTCGGGGGACAGCAACGCAGGGAGACGGATATGAGACGGATGATGGCGGCGGTAGCGATGCTGGCTCTGGCGGCCTGCAGCACGGGTGGCGTGATCGGTGGCGTGGCGGGCGGCGTCGCCGGCAACAAACTCGGCAACGGTTCCACGGTCGCGACGATCGGCGGCGCGGCGGCCGGTGCCGTGATCGGCGACCAGATCCAGAAGCGGATGTAACCGGCACCGGGCGGGCCGCAACGCGGTCCGCCCCGTTGGGCAGAAGAGTTCTACTTCCCTATCTGCGTCATCGCCGGGCTTGACCCGGCGATCCATCGAGCCGGCGGCGCAATGGACTCGCGGATCAAGTCCGCGGGTGACGCAGGCTTATCGAACTTGGGAATGTCGGCCGCGCTTGCCACGCCGCGCGGTCGTCCATACGATCCGCCCTCTACACGAGGGACGCATGGATCCGCTTGTTGCGATCGCCGCCATTCTCGGCGCGCTGTTCATTGGCGTCATCAGTCCCGGACCGAGCTTCGTGCTCGTGGCCCGCACGGCGATCGCGATGTCGCGGCGCGACGGGCTGGCCGCCGCCCTCGGCATGGGCCTCGGCGGGGTCATCTTCGGCACCCTTGCCCTGTTCGGCCTGGCCGCCATTCTCGCGCGGGTCGAATGGCTCTATCTCGGGCTCAAGCTGCTCGGCGGCCTCTATCTGGTCTATCTCGCGGTCTGCATCTGGCGCGGCGCCAGCAAGCCGATCGTCGTATCCGGGACCGGAGAGGGCGTCGCCTCCGGACCCGGCCGGGCCTTCGCTCTCGCGCTGGTCACGCAGGTCAGCAATCCGAAGGCCGCGATCGTCTATGGCAGCGTGTTCGCGGCCCTCCTGCCGCAGACGGTTCCCGGGTGGGCCTATCTCGTCCTGCCGGTGCTGATCTTCGCGATGGAGACGGCGTGGTACGCGATCGTGGCGGTGGCGTTTTCAGCCGACCGGCCGCGCGGCATCTATCTGCGCTCGAAAACATGGCTTGACCGGCTGGCCGGCGCGGTCATGGGCCTGCTCGGTGTGCGCCTGATCACGGAAGCCGCGCGCGGCTGACTCCGCGGCTGGCGCGATCCACGCGCATTGCGCGTTGATCCAGGTCAATCGCTTGCCGGCACGCTGATGCTAGGCAATGGCGAAGGTCGCCACTTTCGCGTTCATCGATTGCGATCGTAGGCGGCTCATTTCTTGGGCACACAGACGATGAGGCTCCGGACATGACGAACGTCCTTCATTCCGTACCGCGCAGGATCCTGCTTGCCACCGATCTGAGCGGCCGGTGCGACCGCGCACTCGATCGCGCGGCGCTGCTCGCTGCTGAATGGAAGGCGGGCCTGGTCGTCGCGCATGCCCTCGAGCCGGACTATCAGGCCGCGCTTGGCGCCGAGCGCGATCTGCCCTCGTGGCGCCGCGAAAGCGTCCGGCGGGAAAAGATCGCGGAGCAGCAGATTCGCGAGGATCTTGCCGGCCATGAGGTGCCTTTCGAGGTGGTCGTCGAGGAAGCGGAGCCGATCAACCTCATCCTGAGAACAGCGACGGAATTCGGCTGCGATCTCATCGTGACCGGTACCGCGCGCAGCGAGACCTTCGGTCGCTTCATTCTCGGTGCCACGGTGGAACGTGTCGTGCGCCGGTCGCCTGTCCCCGTCCTGGTCGTCAAGAACCGGGCGCGACAGGGGTACAGGAAAGTCATGGTCGCTACCGACTTTTCGGATGCCTCGCGCGAAGCCCTGCAGAGCGCTGTCGCACTCTTTCCGCGATCGGCCAAAGTCCTGCTGCACGGCTACACGCCTGTCGGCGGCACCCTGGCCCCCAGCACGCAAGAGGAGCGCGCCGGTCACCAGCTCGCGGCCGACGCGTGCGCCAGATTTCTGGCCGAGGCCGATCTCTCCCAGGAAGACCTCGCGCGGCTGCAGATTCTTGTCGAGAACGGCCGTGTCGAATCCCTCGTCAAGGCCTACGCCTACGACAAGGGTCTCGATCTCCTCGTGGCTGGCAGCCACGGGCGGAGCGCTGCGGTCGACCTGTTGCTGGGCAGCACGGCGGGGAAGCTGCTGTCGTCGGCGCCCTGCGACGTTCTGGTGGTACGAAAGACGGTAGCGACCGCCGACGCCACCGACGAACGACACGCGGCAAAGGCGGACTGAGCGCGACCTCGGCGCGCGACGGAGCATGGCGGCCGCCGGCCGGACACGGGAGATTTCATTTTGCCTGACGACGCGTCCCTGAAAGCGGCGCCGCACATCTGGCATGGCCTCGAGGCCGAGCAGGCGCTGGCGCATCTCGGCGCAAACCGCGAGCGCGGGCTGACCGCGGAGGAGGCGGCCCGCCGCCTCGAGCGCTTTGGCCCGAACCGGCTTCCGGCGCCATCGCGCCGGCCGGCCTGGCTGCGCTTCCTGCTGCAGTTCCACAATGTCCTGATCTACGTGATGCTGGGCGCCGCGACGATCACGGCGCTGCTCGCGCACTGGATCGATACGGGCGTGCTGCTGGCCGCGGTGATCGTCAATGCGGTGATCGGCTTCATCCAGGAAGGAAAGGCGGAAGCGGCGCTCGACGCCATCCGCAAGATGCTGTCGCCAGTTTCGATCGTCTATCGGGACGGCGAGAGGGTGGAAGTGGCGGCCGAGACGCTGGTTCCCGGCGACCTCGTCGTTCTCGCGGCCGGCGACAAGGTTCCGGCCGACCTCCGGGTCATCGCGGCAAAGAATCTGCGCATCGACGAGGCGATCCTCACCGGCGAATCCGAGGTGACCGAGAAATCGGTGCAGCCCGTCAGCGTCGATGCGCCGCTCGGCGATCGGACCTGCATGCTGTACTCGGGCACGCTCGTGGCGTGGGGACAGGGCACCGGTGTCGTCATCGCAACCGGCGCCGCGACGGAACTCGGCCGCATCAGCGCGCTGCTGGAGCAGGTGCAATCGGTGACGACGCCGCTGCTGCGCCAGATCGCCGGATTCAGCCGCTGGCTCGCTTTCGCCATCCTCGCGATGGCCGCGGCGACCTTCGCGCTGGGGGTTCTGTGGCGCGGGCAGGCCGTCGGCGACATGTTCCTGATGGTGGTCGCGCTGGTCGCATCGGCAATTCCGGAAGGTCTGCCGGCGATCCTGACCATCACGCTCGCTGTCGGCGTGCAGCGCATGGCAAGCCGCAAGGCGATCGTCCGTCGCCTTCCGGCGGTGGAGACGCTCGGCTCGGTGACGGTCATCTGCTCGGACAAGACCGGCACGCTGACGAAGAACGAGATGACGGTGCAGCGTCTGATCACGGCGGACCACGCCTTCGACGTCACCGGCGTCGGCTACGCGCCGGAGGGCGGCCTCCGGCTGGAGGAGAAGCCCGTGACGGTCGAGGCGCATCCGGCCGTGACCGAGATCGCGCGCGCCGGCCTGCTCTGCAACGACGCGACGCTGCGCCGGCAGGAGGATGCGTGGAAGATGGAGGGCGACCCGACCGAGGGCGCGCTGGTCGTGTTCGCGCTCAAGACCGGCATGGACGCGGCGGCCGAGCGCGAGGCGCTGCCGCGGATCGACGTCATTCCGTTCGAATCGGAACACCGGTTCATGGCCACCCTTCATCACGACCACGAGGGCGGCGGTGGGGTGATCTATGTGAAGGGGGCCCCGGAACGCATCCTGGACATGTGCAGCCGGCATTGGAGCGGCGGCCAGGAAAAGCCCCTGGATCCGGACTACTGGCGCCGGTGGACCACCGACACGGCCGCCCGCGGGCTGCGCCTGCTGGCCATCGCCGCCAGGCGCGTGGACGGTTCCCAGCGCGAGCTCCGCTTCGCGGACGTCGAGGACGGCTTCGTGCTGCTCGGCCTGTGCGGAATCATAGATCCGCCCAGGGAAGAGGCTATCGCGGCGGTCGCGCAGTGCCATTCCGCCGGCATCCGCGTGAAGATGATCACCGGCGACCATGTGGAGACGGCGCGCGCCATTGGCGCCCGGCTGAAGATCGGCCAGGACAAGCCGGCGCTGACCGGTGCCGAGATCGAGCTGATGGACGATCAGCGTCTGCGGGAGATCGTCCCCGACATCGACGTGTTCGCGCGGGCAAGCCCGGAGCACAAGCTGCGCCTGGTCCAGGCGATGCAGGCGACGGGGCAGGTCGTCGCGATGACCGGCGACGGCGTCAACGATGCGCCGGCGCTCAAGCGCGCGGACGTCGGCGTGGCGATGGGCCTGAAGGGCACGGAGGCCGCCAAGGAGGCCGCGGATATCGTCCTCGCCGACGACAATTTCGCGACCATCAGCAACGCGGTCCGCGAGGGACGCGGCGTATACGACAACATCCGCAAGTTCGTCCTGTTCATGCTCCCCACCAATGGCGGCGAAGTGCTGATCGTGATCACCGCGATCCTCTTCGGCCTTGTGCTGCCGCTGACTCCGGCCCAGGTCCTGTGGATCAACATGGCGACGTCGAGCACGCTCGGCCTTGCCCTGGCTTTCGAGCCGCCCGAACGCGACATCATGGGACGGGCGCCACGCGCGCCCGGAGAATCCCTGCTGTCGGCCTTCTTCGTCTGGCGCGTCGTGATGGTTTCCGTCCTCATGATGGTGGCCGCCCTTGGCCTGTTCCTCTGGGAGCTCGATCACGGCGCGACGGTCGAGACCGCGCGGACGATGGCGGTCAGCGCCGTCGTGGCGGGCGAGATGTTCTACCTGCTCAACAGCCGCCACCTGTTCGGGTCCGTGCTGTCCCGCGAGGGGCTTTTGGGGAACCGCTACGTCCTGATCGCGCTCGCGGCTTGTGCCGTCCTTCAGCTTGCCTTCGTACATGCCGGCCCGCTCCAGGGCGTGTTCGGGTCAACGCATCTCACGCCGGGCGAATGGCTGCGGGTGCTCGCCGCCGGCCTGGTTGTCTTCGTTGTTGCCGAGCTGGAGAAGGCGCTCATCGGCGGGTTGGGCCTCCGGCGAAGCCGCATGGTCCGGGGCGCCACCTAGGAAGGGCAGGCCGGCGCCTCCGCTCGCTTGCCAAGGGGCGAACCCGCCACTACGATCCCGCGCTTCTTTTCACCGGACGGTTACACAGGCGGAGGGGCGCGTGGCGGGGCGACTGCAGGGCAAGACGGCGATCATCACGGCGGCGGGGGCAGGCATCGGGCGCGCGAGCGCCCTGCTGTTCGCGCAGGAAGGCGCCAAGGTCTACGCGACCGACATCGACGAGAAGGCGCTCAAGGAACTCGGCGGCATCAGCGGCATCGTCGCGCGCAAGCTCGACGTGCTCGACGATACCCAGATCAAGGCCGCGGCGAAGGAGATCGGCCCGGTCGACGTGCTGTTCAACTGCGCCGGCTTCGTCCATCACGGCACCATCCTGGAGTGCAGCGACAAGGACTGGGACTTCTCGATGAACCTGAACGTGCGCGCCATGTACTGGATGGCGCGCGCGTTCCTGCCGGGCATGATCGAGCGCAAGAAGGGCTCGATCGTCAACATGGCGTCCGGCGCCTCGTCGGTGCGCGGCATCCCGAACCGGTTCGTCTATGGCACCAGCAAGGCCGCGGTGATCGGCTTCACCAAGGCGCTGGCGGCCGACTTCATCAAGCAGGGCATCCGCGTCAACGCGCTGTGCCCGGGGACGATCGAAACACCGTCGCTGCAGGGCCGTATCGCCGCCTTCGCCGACCCGGTGCAGGCGCGCAAGGATTTCATCGCCCGACAGGCGTTGGGCCGCCTCGGTACCGCCGAGGAAATCGCGGCGGCGGCCCTCTACCTTGCCTCCGACGAAAGCTCGTACACCACCGGCACGGCGATGATCGTCGACGGCGGATTCAGCCTGTAATCATAACCACTGACATCGAAGGGACGAAAACATGAAGCTTCTGCGCTACGGGCCGAAGGGCAAGGAAAAGCCCGGCCTCGTCGATGCCGACGGCCGCATCCGCGACATCTCGCGCCACGTGAAGGACATCACGCCGGCGGCGCTCGACACCGCCACACTCACCAAGCTGCGCAAGCTGAAGCCCGAGAAGCTGCCGCTGGTGAAGGGCAAGCCGCGCATCGGCTGCCCGGTCGCCGGCGTGCCGAAGTTCATCGCCATCGGCCTCAACTTCATCGACCACGCCAAGGAAGCCGGCGCGCCGATCCCCAAGGAGCCGGTCATCTTCACCAAGGCGACGAGCTGCATCCAGGGCCCCAACGACCCGATCATGCTGCCGAAGGGCTCGGTGAAGACCGACTGGGAGGTCGAGCTCGGCGTCGTCATCGGCCGCGCGGCGCGCTATGTGCCGGAGGAAAAGGCGCTGAACTACGTCGCCGGCTACTGCACCATCAATGACGTGTCCGAGCGCGAGTTCCAGCTCGAGCGCAGCGGCGGCCAGTGGGACAAGGGCAAGGGCTGCGACACGTTCGGGCCGATCGGTCCGTGGCTGGTCACGCGCGACGAGATCAAGGACGTGCAGAATCTCGGCATGTGGCTGACCGTCAATGGCGAGAAGAAGCAGAACGGCTCGACCAAGACGATGATCTTCGGCGTCGCCAACCTGGTCAGTTATGTCAGCCAGTTCCTGACCCTGATGCCGGGCGACATCATCACCACCGGCACGCCGCCGGGCGTGGGCCTCGGCATGAAGCCGACCCCGCAATTCCTCAAGGCCGGCGACGTCGTCCGCCTCGGCATCGAGGGGCTGGGCCAGCAGGAGCAGAAGGTCATCGCGTTCAAGGGCTGACCGACAGGCCATTCCGGATAGGACAAAGGGGCAGGCGCGGGCCTGCCCCTTTTGCTTGTGCAATCGCAGGTGCGCGCCGGCCCGGGGGCGCGTAAGCTGGCCGGCATTCGAATCCAGACGGGGGCTCTCGTGGCGATTCGCAAGACCTGGCTGGCCTGTGCCGCCCTCCTGGCCGCGCTCACGATGCTGGCGCCGGCCGCCCGCGCCGAAACAGTCGATCTCGAACTGGTGCTGGCCGTCGACGTCTCGCGCAGCGTCGACGATGAGGAGGCGGCGCTGCAGCGCGAGGGCTATGCCGAGGCCTTCCGGCACCCCGCGGTGATCAATGCCATCCAGTCCAACGCCAACCGCCGCATCGCGGTGGCCTATGTCGAATGGGCCGGGACGCATTACCAGAAGCTGACCATCCCGTGGACCATCGTCAGCGACGCGGCCAGCGGCGAGCGCTATGCCGACCTGATCATGAGCCAGCCGCGCGTGGCCGAGCGCTGGACCTCCATCAGCGGCGCGATCGATTTCTCGATGCGGGCCTTCGCGGTCAGCCCGTACAAGGGGACGCGGCGCGTCATCGACGTGTCGGGCGATGGCGTCAACAACAACGGCCGTCCGGCGCATCTGGCCCGTGACGAGGCGCTGGCGGCGGGTGTCACGATCAACGGGCTGGTCATCATGAACGACCGGCCGACGCCGGGTTTCTCCGAGTACTATCCGCAGCCGGCGCTGGACGTGTTCTACCGCGAGCAGGTGATCGGCGGGCCCGGTGCCTTCGTGATCGCTATCGAGGATTTTTCGACCTTCGCCTACGCCATCCGCAACAAGTTGATTCGCGAGATCGCCAGCGCCGACGGCGAGGTGGAGCTGGCCGCGGCCGGCGAGGGCGGGACGCGATAGCCTCCGCAGACGTCACCATCCGGACCGCGGCCGCCGGCGACAACGCGGCGATCCGCACGGTCAATCTCGGCGCCTTCGGGCGCGCCGAGGAAGGCACGCTGGTCGATCAGCTCCGCGACGATGGCGACGTCCTCGTCGAGCTGGTCGCGGTCGCGCCCAACAAGATCCTTGTTGGCCATATCCTGTTCAGCCACCTGCCGATCCACGTCTCCGACGGGGTCATCGTGCGCGCCGCGGCGCTGGCGCCGATGGCCGTCCTTCCGGCCTATCAGCGCCAAGGCATCGGCTCGGCGCTGGTCGGGGCAGGGCTCGAGGCGTGTGCCGACGCGGGCGTCCGTGCGGTCGTCGTGCTTGGGCATCCGGCATTCTATCCGCGCTTCGGCTTCTCCGCGGCGGTAGCGGGGACCCTGCAGGCGCCATTCTCCGGCCCGGCATTCATGGCGCTGGAACTGTCGCCCGGCGCACTAAGCGGCGGCGGCGACGTCCGTTACGCGCGTGCGTTCGGACTCTGACCTATTCGCTCGCGCGCAGGCTCAGCTCGATCGAGGCGACCCGCAGATGGCTTGAGAGCTGCCGTGCGATGTTGCTGAAGAGCTTGGCGGCGATGACCGGGAAGCGCTGAGAGAGCAGGTCGAAATCGTCGCGCGTCAGCACCAGGGCGTCGACCGCCTCGTCGGCGACCACGGTCGCCGAGCGCGTCTCGCGCTCGATCATGCCCATTTCACCGAACGACGTGCCGGGGCCGCGGGCGGCGATGCGGAGCGGTGGCGCGCCGGCCGGGCCGGGAATGAAGACGCTGACGGAGCCATGCGAGAGCAGCCACATGCGGTCGCTCGCCTCGCCGGCCCGGCACAGCGGCTCTCCCGCGCGATAGGATGCGCTTTTCAGGAGGGGGCGCACGGTGTCGATCTCGGCCTCCGTCAGGCCGTTGAACAGCTCCATGGCCGCGAGCGGGCGTGGCGTTGTCGTCGGCGCGAACCGGTCCGAACGGGCAAGGCGCTGGCTCTCGATCGCCTCGAGCGCCGAATCCTGCGTATCGAACAGGATGGGATCGCCCGTCAGCGGGCACCGTTGCGGCAGATCCGCGAGCAGCGGCTTGAGGTTCGTGGCCACGCCGCACAGCACCGTCCGGCAATGGTGGTCGGCGCGTTGTTCGATCAGCTCACGCAGGACGGCGATGCAGGACGTGTCGATGTCGCGCACGCGGCGGAAGTCGAGCGCGAGGTACGTGGTGGCGTGTGGAATGTGGCGCGTTGCGCCGGCCAGCGCATCGCTGTTGCCGAAGAACAGCACGCCTTCGAGTTCGAGGATGACCGTGCAGCCGCCCTGCGCGACGAGGAACTCGGTCTCGTTGGTCGCGCGCACGCGGCGCGAGAGGATCTGGCAGCCGGTCAGGCGCCGCCGCACCACGGGCCGGCTCATGTTCGAGACGAACAGGAAGCAGGACAGGACGAATCCGAGCAGGGCGCCGGTGATGACGTAGCCGGCCGCGGACGTCACCGTCACGGCGCCGATGACGACGGCATCCTGCACCGCGCGGGGCACGTCGCGGCGCGCCCGTTGCCGCACCGAGCGCGCGACTTGGCGCAGCGACCAGCGATCGAGCAGCATGACGGCAGCCGCCCCGGCCAGCGCCGAAAGCACGACGACCGGGATCGCCTGCAGCATCGGTCGCGCCGCGACCGCAAGCAGGTAAAGGACGATCCCGCAGGCAGCGGCCGCGACCCAGCCGCGTCCGCCGAGCCGGTAGTTGAGCACGGTCTGTGTCGGCGACGCGCAGACCGCGGTCGCCTGAAACAGGCTCGAGAGGAGGTTTGCCGAGCCCTGCGCGATCATGTCCGGGCGCGGCTCCGGCCGGGTGCCGGACAAATTCTCGCTCATCCGGAACACGAGCAGCGATTCCATCGTCGCGAGGGCGGCCAGGGTCAGGGCCGACAGCAGGAGCTGGACCATCGCGCCGGCGGACAGCGCCTCGAGGCCGGTCCGCACGTTGCCGAGATCGAGTAGCGGCGGGTGGATGTCCAGCGAGAATCCTTGCAGGGTCGGGCCGAGATCCAGGCCCGGGGCGAGCGCGCCGATGGCATGATAGGCGGCCGTGCCGATGAAGAGTGCGGCAAGGAAGCCCGGCAGACGCGGCACGAGCCGCGGCGCCACGAACACCGTGGCGCCGACAAGGATCGCGAAGACCACCTCGGCCGCCCACTGCGCCGGCTGCAGCATCTGCTGCCAGAGCTGCGCGAGGTCGGGTGCATCGACGATCAGCGTGAACTGCTTCTGCAGGATGAGAAGGGCGACGCCGTTCACGAACCCGGCCATGACCGGATAGGGGATCATGCGCGCGATCCGCTCGAGCCCGGCGAAGGCGAGCGCAAGCTGGAACAGGCCGGTGAAAGCCAGCGCCACCGCCATCACCGCAAGGGCGAGCTGCGGTGCCGCGGCCATGGCCGGAATCAGCAGCAAGGTCGCGGCGATCTGGCTCTGGATCACCGCGATGCCGGCACGGGGGCTGCTGATCACGGCGACCGACCGGCCCAGCAGGCTCGCCGCCACCCCGGCAAAGATCGCGGCGTAGAGCGCCGCCTGGACGCCGATATGCGCGCCGGCCGCGCCGAACGGCGCATACGCCACGTACCCCGCCGAGATGGCGATGGGCAGCGTTACCAGGGCAACGATGGATCCGGCCTTGATTTCCCGCAGCGTGTCGCTCGGCCAGGTGATCGTAGCTGGCTCGGCGTTGTTGTTGTTGGCCATAGGCTGGCAGGAAGACGCAGGAAGCAGGCTGGAGGCGCGCCGCAAGCTACCACATCGTGGGTTGTACTCTGCAACCACTTGTGGACCTGCCGGTCGAAACGCCGACGGCAAAAGTCCCCGGCGTCACGTGAGCTGGCCGCGTCCCATCCGCAGCGGCCACATCCCTGCACCAGCCTTCAACCCTTGACCGAAGCAGCCGAGCACGATATTGAATGCAAATGAATTCAATTGTGGCGACGGCTGGCAACCCCGATCAGGATGCGCAACAGCGTGCCTACGCCCACATCAAGCGATTGATCCTCACGGCCGAATGCCGGCCCGGCCAGAAACTGCGCGCGCAGGAGCTTGCCGGCGCGCTCGGCCTGTCGCGCACGCCGATCCGCGAGGCGCTCGGCCGCCTTGCGAACGAGGGACTGGTCGAGCAGGCGGGCTGGGGATTCACCGTCCGGCGCCTGACGCTCCAGGACGTGCGCGAGGTGTTCGAGGTCCGGCTCGTGCTCGAGCTCGAGGCGGCCCGGCTGGCGGTTGCCAATCTTTCCGATGCCAGCGCCGAACGCCTGGAACAGATGCTCGGTGAAGCGGAGCAGCGCTTCAAGGCCGGTCAGACGGAGGAATACCTCCGGCGTGCCCGGCGGTTTCACTATGCGATCGCCCAGGTCGGCGGCAACCGGCTGCTGCTCGGAATGCTGGAGAGCATCAACGACCGGATCGAACGGATCGGAAACATCCTGGTCCAGCGCGTGTCGACGCGCGCCGCGGAGGTCATGCAGGAGAACCGCGCGATCCTGAACGCCCTCAAGCTGCGGAATGCAAAGCAGCTCGACGAGGCAATCCGCCGTCATGTGGAGAGGGCCCGGGCCCTGATCCTCGCCGATGCGGTCGATTTCGACCGCGACCTGATGGGCGGCATGACCGACTAGGCGGGCCGCGCAAGCGAGCCGAGCGGTTGCAAAGAACCAGACTACAAGAGGGAGCGAAGACGCTGATGATCCGGACACTCGCATTGCTTGTTGCGGCGACATTCCTGCTGCCGGCCGTCGCCGCGGCGGACGAGTCCTATCCGTCGCGCCCCATTCGGCTGATCGTGCCGCTCGCGCCCGGCGGAACCACGGATATCGTGGCCCGGATGATCGCGGAGAAGTCGAGGCCCGCTCTTGGACAGGTGATCATCACCGAAAACCGGCCCGGTGCCGGCGGGACGCTCGGCTCGGATGTCGTCGCCAAGTCCGCGCCTGATGGATACACGCTGCTGATGGGAACGATCGGCACGCTTGCCGTCAGTCCCGCGCTTTACAAGAAGATGCCGTACGACACCGATCGCGCCTTCGAGCCGATCATTCTTGCCACGGCCGGGCAGTTCATCCTGGTGGGGCGGGCTGATCTTCCGGCGCAGACCTTGCCGGAGTTCATCGACCTCGCGCGCAAGGAGCCCGGCAAGCTCAACTATGGCTCGGCGGGCATCGGCAGCACGCTGCATCTCGGCATGGAGCTCCTCAAGAGCATGGCCGGAATCGAGATCGAGCATGTGCCGTACAAGAGCAGCGCCGAGGTCGTCGTGTCGCTCATGTCCGGCAATGTCGATGTGGGTATGCCCGACGTTCCGTCCGCGTTGAGTCAGATCAAGGCCGGCAAGATCAAGCCGATCGCCCTGACCGGCAGCAAGCGGGCCGAGGCGACGCCCGGTGTGGCGACGATCGAGGAAGCGGGCTTCGAGAACTTCAACATCGTCTCATGGCTCGGCATCCTGGCGCCCGCGGGGACGCCGAAGGCGATCGTCGACAAGCTGAACGGCGCGTTCATCCAGGCCCTCAGGGACCCCGAGACGATCGAACGGCTCAAGTCCATCGACACCGAGGCCCTGACAAGCTCGCCCGGGGAGTTCGCGGAATTCATTCGCGCCGAGCGCGTCAAGTGGGCGCAGGTCGTGAAGGCATCAGGGGCAGCCCAGTAAAGGAGAATGACAGTGATCGCGTCGGATCGAATCTTGAGAACGCCGGTGACCGACCGCAGCGCCTGGACCAGTCCTGAGATGTCGAGGGATCGTTCCTGGCTCCATGCGCTGAAACCGCGCGAGCTGGCCGAGATCGACACGGTCATCCAGGGACTGCGCAAGAACGGACGCAGCCTGGCCACGGTTTCCCGCGCCGATTTCCCGTTCCCCACCTTCGGCGTCTTCCTGAAGCGGTTCCTGTGGAATGACATTGCCGAGCGCGGCTTCGGCGTCATCCGCGGCCTGCCGGTGGGGAAATACACCGAGCCCGAGCTGGAAATGCTGTTCTGGGGGATCGGGACGCATCTTGGCGTCGGCGTTTCCCAGAACGCGAAGGGCGATCGCCTCGGCCACGTCCGCGATCAGGGTCTCGACTACGATGTCCTGAACGTTCGCGGCTATCAGACGACGGCGCATCTTCCGTTTCACTGCGATCCTTCGGATGTCGTCGGCCTGCTCTGCGCGCAGAAGGCCAGGGAAGGCGGGCTATCGTCGCTGGTCAGCGGAACGGCCCTCTACAACGTCCTGCTCAAGGAGCGGCCCCACTATCTCGAGCGGCTGTACGAGGGCTTTGCCTATGACCGCCGCGGCGAGGAGATGCCGTACCAGAAATCCATCAGCGATCCGGTCCCGGTCTTCGCGCATATCGATGGCGAGCTCAGCATCCGGTACGTCCGGAAATCGATGGAGACGGCGCGGCAGAAGCTGGGCGTCCCGTTCTCCGCGGAGGAGCTGGAGATTCTCGACTACATGGAGTCGCTGACGCGCCGTCCGGATCTCTGCTTCTCCATGATGATGGAGCCCGGGGACATGCAGTTCGCGAACAATTTCACCGTGCTGCATTCGCGTACCGACTATGTCGACCACGACGAGCCGGCCCGGAAGCGTCACATGCTGCGGCTCTGGCTGAAGATCCCGGGTTTCCGTCGCCTCGACGAGCGGTTCATCGAATACGATCCGGCCTCCGGCTGGAGCCGCCGCGAGGGCATCCTGCCGAAATCCGCACCGATGCCGAAGTCAATCCAGGATCCGCTCTTCGTATAGGGCTAGGCTCGCACCCGGCGGCGGCGCGTCGCGGCAAGGCCGAGGAGCCCCGACGCGAACACGGCCAGCACACCGGGTTCGGGCACCATTTGCGGGTCGGCCAGCTCGAAGGGGCCTGCAAGCGTTCCGGTGACGATCGGCGAGGACAGCACGGTGTTGATGTCGCCGGTTTCGGGCACGGCGCCGCGGAAGGTCGAGCCGAGGAAGTCTTCGGGGTCCTGCGAGTCCGCGAAGATGCCGTCATAGCCGACGGCGACTTCGTATCCGTCGCTGAAGTAGAACTTGAACTGGCTCGCCTGGCCGCCGGAAAACCCCGTCAGGAGCTCGAACGGGACACCGGCCTGCAGCCCGCGATCGAGCAGCGTGATCGTATAGATGTCGCCGACCGCATCGAACGTATAGCCGAACGAGTAGTTCGGGCTGACAGTGATGCCGCCGCTTTCATCAAGCGTTTCCCGCAGGGCGGTCGCTATGGGATCCAACCCGCCAAGGCCCGGGATCGTGATCTCGATCGCGCGCACGAAGCTCCCGCCGCCGGTGGAGACGACGTCGAACAGGCCGCAATTGATCGGCCCCGCGACCAGGGGTTGGCAGTTATGGGCGATCGGCGACACGGTGACGCGCCCCGTTGCCTGGCCGATGGACGAGGTCGGGTCGACGGTGACGCCGTTGCGGGCCTCGGTGATCTGCTGATTGTTGAGCGCATCGAGCGTGCCGCCATTGCCGGCGATCTGGTTCAGCGCGTTCGGCACGGTGCGGAGCGGCGACATCAGGTTGTTCGCGGCAGGCGGGTTGTTGCCGAACGTGGCGTGGTCGAGCCCGAAATTGTGGCCGATCTCGTGCGCCAGCGTATCCATGCGGTTGGCGGCGAGGGTCTGGGTCGAGATGATGATGCCGGGGTTGTCGATGAAGCCCCAGCCATAGGCGGCGCCGCTCGACGCGCTGACCGAGTTGACCAGGAAGGCCTCGATCACCGTCGAGTTGACGTTGAGGACGTTGTCGCGGATCAGGTTCCGGCCTTCGGCGTCGTTGTCGATGTTCAGCAGGCTGGTGCTCCTGACCGCCTCGGCGCCAGTGCGGGCGGGCAGGAAGACGACGTCGTAACCGGCCTGCTTCCAGATGTCCTTCGTCGCCTGCGAGGACAGGGTCAGGAGCTGGTTGACGTCGGTGCAGTTGTTGCCGGCATCGTCGCAGACCGCGACCGGCCGGACATAGACCACCTTGTCGATCGGCGCTGCCACCGCTGCGGCAGGCAGCATGGTGGCGCAGAGGGCAGTCGCAGCCAGATATCGACCTTTCGTCATTCGTCTCTATTCCTTATCCCTTGGGCTGTTCAGAGCATCGCCCGGTCCTGCGGCGCGCGATCGCGCCCAGCGCCGCGAAGGCGGAGAGCATCAGCGCGAGCGTGCCGGGTTCCGGCACCAGCAGCGGGTCGGCAAGGTCGAAGGGGCCGGAGATCGTGCCGGCGACGATCGGCGACGGCAGCACGGTGTTGATGTCGCCTGTCTCCGGCACCGCGCCGCGGAAGGTCGACTCCAGGAAGTCTTCGGGATCCTGCGAGTCCGCGAAGATGCCGTCATAGCCGACGGCAACCTCATACCCATCGCTGAAGTAGAACCTGAACTGGTTGGCCTGGCCGCCGCCGAAGCCGGTGATCAGGTCGAAGTCGAGGCCGGACGTGAATCCGCGATCGAGGAAGGTGATGGTGAAGATGTCGCCGACCGCGTCGAACGTATAGCTGAACGAGAAGCTTTCGCCGGTGGCCGAACCGCCGGAGCTGACGCCGCTGGTCGTGTCGAGCAGGTTTCGCAGCGTCGTGGCCTGGGCGTCAGCGCTGCCCAGTCCCGGGATCGTGATCTCTATCGCGCGTACGAAGCTGCCCGCACCGGTCGAGACGACATTGAAGGTGCTGCACGTCGTGGTCGGTACGATCAGCAGGGCGCAGTTCAGCGCCGCGGGCGCCGCGGTGATGCGTCCCGTCGCCTGGCCGATGGAGGAAGTCGGGTCGACAGTGACGCCGTTGCGGGCCTCGGTGACCTGCTGGTTGTTGAGCGCGTCCAGCGTGCCGCCATTGCCGGCGAGCTGGTTCAGCGCGTTCGGCACGGTGCGAAGCGGCGACATCAGGTTGTTCGCGGCAGGCGGGTTGTTGCCGAACGTGGCGTGATCGAGGCCGAAATTGTGGCCGATCTCGTGCGCCAGCGTGTCCATGCGGTTGGCGGCGAGGGTCTGGGTCGAGATGATGATGCCGGGATTGTCGATGAAGCCCCAGCCATAGGCGGCACCGCTCGACGTGCTGATCGAGTTGACCAGGAACGCCTCGATCACCGTCGAGTTGATGTCGAGGACGTTGTCGCGGATCAGGTTGCGCGCCTCGGCTTCCGAATCGATCGAGAGCAGGGCGGAGCTGTTGACCGTCTGGCCCGCGCCGGTGCGCCCGGGCAGGAAGACGACGTCGTAACCGGCCTGCTTCCAGATGTCCTTCGTCGCCTGCGAGGACAGGGTCAGAAGCTGGTTGACGTCGGTACAGTTGTTGCCCGCGTTATCGCAGACCGCGACCGGTCGGACATAGACGACCTTGTCGATCGGCACTGCACTGGCGACTCCCGGCAGCGTCGCTCCCAGGCCGACGAGGCACGCAAGACGCACAGCACGGGCGGACACCGCCATGCCAGGCACGTACAAGCTCTCCCGTTGAGGCTGCGTCCTCTCCCGAAGCGCCGCCTTCTTGTCACCCGGTTTTCGGGCGTTCTAGCCGTTTGGCCTCCGGTCTGCGCCGGAGGCGACAATCGTCATTAAGCAAGTTTTGGACCAATGGTTACCGGCGCTGCCCGGATGGCGCGGCACCCAACTTGCATTAACCATTCGTGAGAGGCGGCCAGCGCTTGGAAGCGGGCCAGCTTCGAGACAGAGGGAGGCGTCACGCATGTCACCCTTGGTGAGCCGCCTCGCGGCCATGGCGTCCATGACCGCTGCCGCCGCAGGTGGGCTTCTGTCCGCCGCCGGCGCCGCCGCAGCGCCGATCACGCAGTACGTCACGGTTCAGCCGATCCAGGTCTGCAACGACGCCGGCACGGCGTGCGCCGATGTGAACCTGAATGCGGGTTTCACGGACAAAATCTTCGAGCAGGCCGGGCTCGGCGTGATCTACCTGCCGACGGTCCGGTACAACAATTCCACCTTCCTGACGACGCGCGTCGACGACCTCAACCCGACGCGCATCGACGAATGGCGCCAGCTCATTCGCGGTCCCGGCCACGGCCAGAGCCCGAATTCAACGACCATCAACGCATGGTTCATCGAGCAACTCGTCGACGCGAACAACCAGGTGGCCTATGCCGGGGTCAGCTTCATCAATGCCAACGGGATCATCGTCGCGGAGAACAGCCGCACCGACACGTTCGCGCACGAGCTTGGCCATAATTTCGGCTTGAATCACGGGACCTTCGGCGTCGCGGCCGGCGACCAGCGGAACCTGATGACGGGGGCGGGGCGGATCGTGCCGACCACCGTTGCCGACATTGCACCAACCGGGCAGCTACTCGACCAACTCAATCAGCAGCAGATCGACAAGATCCGCGCGCCGCTCTTCTCCGTCGATCTGATCAATGCAACCGCGACCAGCACCGGTGCGGGCGACCAATTCCTGGTGCGGCTTCAAGGCAATAACCCTGGCCAGTCGTTGCGGCGGATGAAGGTCTGGTATCCAGCCGGCGATCCCGTCGTCCACCTTATTGAGAACGCCGATGCGCTGATCGCCGCGGGCTGCCCGGCCCCTGCATTTCAGGCATCGCGCAACGTCCTGACGGATGGAACGCAGGAGATCGTCTACGACTTTCCGGACGGGTGCTTTTTCGCCGCTACGAATGTCGGCTTCGCGTTCCTTCCCTTTGACGGCACCGGGCCGGTCGACTTTCCGGATCCCTTCTCGTTCATCTTCGAATTCGACGACGGCACGACCTCCCAGGCCGGCTTCGACCCGCTGACCCGCACGGCAAGCTCGCAGGACCCTGACGCCATACTTGGCTTCAACCGAACGCCCGATTACGGCCCGCCTGCCGACACACTCCCCGAGCCGCTCGGTTTCGAGCTGCATGAGGTTGCGGTCGCTGAACCCGGTGCGTTGGCGACGATGCTCGCCGGCATGGGGCTCATGCTCCTGATCGGCTCGGTGGGCCGCCGTAAAGTGTAAGAATTTCTAGACTCGCGTCGGAAATTCTGACGCTGGTCCCGCCCAATATTGTCACAAGTCCATAGTGCCGGATCTAAACATGGATCACGGCCCGGCCAGTGGTGCAGCGGCTGGCGCCGCCGATACCTCGCTGTCTATGCAGGCGAGATTCTCGCTGCGAGCGGGAGCGACGAGAATAGACCTCTAACTGCGGGATGTAGCCGTCACTCGACTATTGGTAGCAGACGTGAACGCGGCTCCGGATGGCACGGAAAATGCGTGGTTAACAACCCGGTAGTGTCAGAAATCAAAGATAGGGGACTACGATGCGTAACGTGATCCAGTTCCTCTCCGTGACCGCACTGGTCGCGCTCTCGACCCCGGTCCTGGCCGGCGGCGGCGGCGTGGACCCGGTGCCAATTCCGGAACCGTCGACGCTCGCGATCATCGCGGGCGGGCTCGTCGCGGCGGCGCTCATCCGCAGCCGGATGCGCAAGTAGGCGCGATGGACGGGCGGTCGCAGGTATCGCGGCCGTCCATCTTCGCGTTCTGAACAAGACGTCTCGTGCGCGCGGCACTGTTCTGCCTGGTCTTCGTGGGGTTCTCGCTGTGGGAGGCGCGTCATTGCCGCGACCCGCAGAGCGGCAGCATGCCGCGTTGGTGGTGCAATGTCGGGCTTTATGCACTGAACCTCGCGCTCTTCGCGGCGGTCTCTCTGGTTTTTGCTTTCGGCGGAGCCGGGGAGATGCCGACCGGTGCATTGGCCGCCGCTCTCGTCTTCATTGCCGGCTTTCTTCTGCTCGATCTCGCTGTGTACGCGGCGCACCGCATCTATCATGCGGTGCCCTGGCTATGGCCCTTCCACGCCGTCCACCACAGCGATCGCGTTCTCGATGCGAGCACGGCGATCCGTCACCATCCCGGCGAGTACCTGCTGACGGCATCGATGATCGTCGGGCTTGCCTGGCTGGTCGGCTTGCCGGCGGCCGTCATTGCCACATACGGCACTGTCGCGATCAGCGTGCAGATCGCTCAGCACGCGAATGTCCGCCTGCCCGCGGCACTCGAAGATCGGCTTGAAGGTATCATCATGGTGCCGGTGGCGCATCGCATGCACCATGACCTCGACGTCAGGATGGCGAACAGCAATTTCGGCGTCGTGCTGTCCGTGTGGGATCGCCTGTTCGGCACGTATCTCCCGCCGTTGCCGTCGCACGAAGCGCTGCGCTACGGCGTCGACGGTGTGCCTGAAGCAACGGCCGGGAGTTTCGCGGGCGTGCTGGCGCTGCCGATGACGATCGCGCGTCAGGCAATCGCATCGGGCACGTCGCGCGGTTAGGGCAGCCCGCCGCGGCGCAGGCCGTCGAAAATATGGGTCATGGCCTCTTCGGACACGTAGTACCGACGAAACACTTTCTCGGTTTCGGCAACGCTCGGATCGAGTTTCTGAAGCAGCGGAAGAACCACGGCTGCTTCCTCGGTGCGCCCGAGCTGGCCTAGTGCCGCCACGACGTAGCGAAGTCCCAGCAGATAGTCGGGCTTCAGCGCGAGCGTCCGGCGTCCGATCACAAGCGCATCCTCGTATCGCTTTGCGAGATAGAGGCCGCCAGCCAATGCCGTCAGCCAGATGAAGGTGCGCGGATCACTCGGGCTCAGCCGGAGCGCGGTCTGTGCCGCCTCGATCGCTTGTTCGGCGCGGTTGAAGTAGTTGTGGAGGAACGCGAGGTTCGCGTGCGCCGCCGCGAAGCTGGGCATCAGGCGCGTAACTTCGACCAGCTCGTCGAAAGCGGCGTGTGGCTGGCGCATGTGATAGTGCACGAGGCCCAGCGAGAAGCGCGCACTCGGGTCGCGTCCATCGAGTTGCACGGCAAGCGTCGCAAGGCGAAGCGCCTCCGCATACGCGCCCTCGCTGTCCGGATCCCAACGATTGGTCGCCGCAACGGACAGGACGACCGATAGAGCCGCCGCCGCGCGCGACGACTGGTCGAGATCCAGTGATCGCTTGAGAAGTTGCCGGGCGTTCTGGCTGTCCTGCGCCGTGTACCGGTAGTGATGCCACAGGCCGCGCTGCAGGTACCCGTACGCTGTCAGATTCTGATGGCTGAGCCGATGATAGAGTTCGCGCTCGTGCTTCAGCAACTCGGGCTCGATCGCGCCGACGATGGTCGCCACCAGCTCGTCCTGCAGGTCGAACACGTCGGCGATTTCGCGGTCATAGCGCTCCGCCATGATCGCGTGACCGACGTCACCGTCGATGAGCTGCACGCTGACGCGCACGCGCTGGCCGGCCCGGCGGATGCTGCCTTGCAGGATGTAGCGGGCGCTGAGTTCGCGCGTCACCGCCGCCATGTCGATCGGCTTGTTCTTGTAGGCGAACACCGAATTCCTCGCGATGACCGGAAAGCTGCGCCAGCGCGACAGCGTGGTGATGATGTCTTCGGTGAGCCCGTCGACGAGAAACTCGTCGTCCGGGCTGCGCCCGATGTTGAGGAAGGGCAGGACGGCAATGGCCGGTCCGGCCAGAAGCGCAGGGGCGACGCCGACATGCGTTTCGAGCATCGGCGCGATCTCGGCGCCGCCGCGTGAATGGAAGACGACCTTGTAGACCTGCACCGGTCGCACGATGTTCTTGAGCGTGCGCGGCCCGAGATCGACGAAGGTGAAGTCCTCGCGGCCGACCACGTGATCGACCACACCCTGCGACACGCAGATGCCGTCGGACTCGGCGAGGCCCTCGAGCCGCGCGGCGATGTTCACGCCGTCGCCGTAAATATCATCCTGCTCGATGATGATGTCGCCGACATTGATGCCGATGCGCAGCCGGATGCGCCGTTCCTCCGGGGTTTCGGATTCGCTCTGGACGATGGCTTTCTGGATCTCCACCGAGCCGCGCACCGCCTCCAGCGCGCTGGAGAACTCGACAAGCGCGCCGTCGCCGGTCTTCTTGACGATCCGGCCGCCGAAGCCGGTGATCAGGGGGTAGACGGTCTTTTCGAAGAGGGTGGTCAGGCGCTTGTGGGTGCCTTCTTCGTCCAGGCCCATAAGGCGGCTGTAGCCGGCCACGTCCATCGCCAGCACGGCGGCCAGCCGACGTTGGAAGCGTTCTGCGGCGGATCCGCTCTTTGCAGTCATCCTCTCGTCCCGCAGACGCGAAGACCTTGGGCCTACCGTTCATTACAAGGGGGCGCTCGGCGGGGTCAAGTTGGCATGAGGGCACGCCAAATGGCGTGGCGTGCCTCACAGCGGCGAAATTCGTCCGGTCGGCGCTTCCCTCAGCTCAACGTCACATCGAGGAACATCATCGCCACGAGGCCGCCGAGGAAGCCGAATGTGGCCTGGTTCTGGTACCCGTTGCGGTGGGTCTCCGGGATGATCTCGTGGCTGATGATGAAGAGCATGGCGCCGGCGGCGAAGCCGAGCCCCCAGGGCAGCAGCGGCTCGGCCAGCGTGACGGCCGCGGCGCCGACGAGGCCCGCGACCGGTTCCACGAGGCCGGTGGCCAGGGCGATCAGCACCGCCTTGAGGCGGCTGTAGCCCAGGGCCGAGACGGAAGCGGCGACGGCGAGCCCCTCCGGCATGTTCTGCAGGCCGATGCCCGAGGCGACCTTCAGGCCGTTCGCGGCGTCACCGCCGCCGAAGCCGACGCCGACCGCAAGCCCCTCCGGCACGTTGTGCAGGGCGATGGCGATCACGAACAGCCAGATGCGCCGCAGCTTCGACTGCAGGGCCCCGTCGCGCCCCATCATCTTGTGTTCGTGCGGCGCGTGGTTATGGAGGAGCCACATTCCGGCCGCGCCCAGCACGAGCGCGGCGATGACGACGAGGGCGGCGGCGCTCTTGCCCGCGAAACGCGCCTCGGCGAAGTCGAGGGCCGGAATGATCAGCGAGAAGAACGCGGCGGCCAGCATCACCCCGGCGGCGAAGGAGAGGAAGATGTCTTCCAGCCGCTGCGACAGCGTGCGGACGAGGAACAGGGGCAGGGCGCCGACCCCCGTCGCGATGCCGGTGCCGAGGCTGGCGACGAAGCCGGCCAGGATGATCGATTCGCTGGACATGACGGACCCCATTTCCGCGGCCGGCGCCGCACGCCACGGACCATATGGGCGAAACACGCGGTTGGCGACAGCCGCGAGCGAAGCCGCGACACTTCGCTGCGCCGCCTGTTGACAAGGGCACGCCTGTCCGGCCCTTATCGGCGAAGCTTCGCGGCATGGAACAGGCGCAGACCTGATGGGGAAGATTCGCATCGGCGTGATCGGCACGGGCCTCATCGGACGCCGGCACGTCGCGACGATTGCGGCATCGGACGAGTGCGAGATCGCCGGGCTGGTCGAGCCCAATCCCGAAGCGTTCGCGGCCGGCTTCAAGGGATTTCCGTTCTATCGCAGCCATGGCGATCTGCTGCGCGACGCGAAGCCTGATGCGGTCGTGATCGCGACGCCGAACCAGACCCATGCCGCGATCGGCATCGACTGCGCGCGTCAGGGCGTGCACATGCTGATCGAGAAGCCGGTTGCCGATACGCTCGACGCGGCGGAGGCGCTGCTCGCCGAGGTGAGACGGGCGGGGGTGCGCACGCTGGTCGGGCACCATCGGCGGCACGCCGAGCCGGTGCGCGTGGCGAAAACGCTCATCGGCTCGGGGAAGCTCGGAAAGCTGGTGGGGGTTTCCGGCATCTGGGCGGCGCACAAGCCGGAGTCCTATTTCGCCGCCGCGGCGTGGCGCAGCCGCGAAGGCGGCGGACCGATCCTGATCAACCTGATCCATGAGCTCGACTTCCTGCGCTTCGTCTGCGGCGAGGTCGCGAGCATTTCCGGGCTGTCCTCGAGCCAGGTCCGGGGCTTCGCGGTCGAGGACACGGCCGGCGCGGTGCTGGGATTTGCCGGCGGCGCCGTCGGCACGATGGTCGTCAGCGACACGGCGGTGTCGCCGTGGACGATCGAGCAGGGTCTGGGCGAGAACCCGGCCTTTCCCTATAGCGGCCAGAACAGCTACCGGTTCCTCGGGACGGAGGGGGCGCTGGAGTTCCCGGTCCTGAAACTCTGGTCGCAGACCGGCGGCACGGGGAACTGGGAACGGCCGATCGGCTCCGAAGACCTTCAAACCGAGCGGATCGACCTGCATGCCGCGCAGCTCCGTCATTTCTGCCGGGTCGTCAGGGGGGAGGAGGCGTCCATCGTTCCGGCCGAAGACGGCGCGCGGACGCTGGCGGTGACGCTGGCGCTGGGCGAGGCCTCGCGCACCGGCCGCAGGATCGACCTGGCCGGGCGGCTCGCCGGGTTCTAGCGGGCCGGCCGATCGAAGACGTCGCGCGATCAACGCGTTGCACGCCGCAGAAACCGGGTTCCGCGCCATCGGGTTTTGTGCTTCTCTTCCGGCCGAAGAACTACGCCCGCCCGGCCCGGCCGCGGCGGGCGTTTTGCTGACCGGGCGCGGGAGGCCGGCCCGAAGCGACGAAACAGGTGAAACAGTGAAACGGGTGAAACAGTGAAACGGGCGGGCAACGGCGGCGCGCCGCTGCCTTAAAACCGGGCAGGAGCGGCGCGACAGACATTCTTCCCGGAACAGTGGAACACTTGTACGACAAGTGACTTGATTGCCGCCTGACCTTCCGACAATCTGCGTTTCAGTAAACCAGCCGGGGAAATACACCGGCACAAGGGGAGGTCACGTATGAAAGTCGGTTATGCCGCCGTGGCGGCTGCCATTCTGGCGTTGGGCGTTCCGGCCGGGGCGCAGGCGCAGACCAAGCTCAAATTCGCGCATGTCTACGAGGTCAACGAGCCCTACCACACGGAAATGCTGTGGGCGGCGCAGGAGATCGCCAAGCGCACCAACAACAAATACGCGATGGACGTATTCGCGGCCTCGCAGCTCGGCAACGAGCCGGCGATCAACCAGGCGCTGCCGCTGGGCACGATCGACATCATCTACACCGGCACGACCTTCGTCGGTAACAACTACAAGCCGATCGCCATCTCGAACGCCCCCTACATGTTCCGCGACTTCGCGCACTGGGAGGCGTATTCGAAGAGCGACCTGTTCAAGGAGCTGGCCGCCGGCTACGACAAGACGACCGGCAACAAGATCGTGGCGCTGACCTACTACGGCGCGCGGCACACGACCGCCAACAAGGCGATCAACAAGCCCGAGGACATGAAGGGCATGAAGCTGCGCATCCCGCAGGCGCCGCTCTACCAGATGTACGCCCGCGCCGTCGGCGCCAACGCGACGCCGATCGCCTTCGCGGAGGTGTACCTCGCGCTCCAGAACAAGACGGTGGATGGTCAGGAAAATCCGCTGCCGACGATCCAGGCGAAGAAGTTCTACGAGGTGCAGACGCACATCAACCTGACGGAGCACATGCTCGACAACCTCGTCACGGTGGTTGGCGGTCCGACCTGGAACAAGCTGAACGCCCAGGAGCGGCAGACCTTCGAGGAGATCTTCAAGCAGGCCGCCGAGCGGGCCAGCGCCGCGATCCGCAAGTCCGAGCTGACGCTGGCCGACTGGTTCAAGGGCCAGGGCAAGGCGGTCGTGACGCCTGACAAGGCCGCCTTCATCGCCGCCGCCAAGCCGCTGCACAACGACTCCGCGGCCGGCGCCGGCTGGACCAAGGAGCAATACGACCGCATGCAGGCGCTCGGCAAGTGAGCTGACCGTCCGGACGCGGTAGGGGCGGGGCCGACCCGCCCCTACGATCCGGAGATCACCATCGGCGTGCCGGCCATTCTCTCGATCGCCCGCCAGTCCCAGTCGATGCCGAGACCCGGCGCCTCGGACGGGACCGCGTGGCCGTTCTCGATGCGGATGCGACTGGCGGTGATGTCGTCGAGTTGCGGGATGTATTCGACCCACGCCGCGTTGGGTATGGCGGCGCACAGGCCGACATGAAGCTCCATCAGGAAATGCGGGCAGACCATCACGTTGAACGTCTCGGCGAGATGCGCGGTCTTGAGCCACGGCGTGATGCCGCCGACACGGCCGACATCGACCTGCACGATCGAGCAGGCGCGGCGCTGGAGGTATTCGCGGAAATGGCTGGGATGGTAGAGCGACTCGCCGATCGCGATCGGCAGCGACGTGGAGCGCGACAGCCGCACATGGCCGTCGATGTCCTCGGCGGGCAGCGGCTCCTCGAACCACGCGAGGTCGAGGCCCTCATAGGCATGCGCGCGGCGGATTGCTTCGGAGACGGTGAAGGCCTGGTTGGCGTCGGTCATGATCTCGAAGGCGGGGCCGACCGCATCGCGCACGGCGGAAAGCCGCGCCACGTCCTCGGCGACATGCGGCCGGCCGACCTTGATCTTGGTCCCACCGAAGCCCTTCGCCTTCACGGCGAGCGCGTCCTCGACCAGTGCCCTGGGCTCGATATGCAGCCAGCCGCCCTCGGTCGAGTAGATCGGGATGCGTCGCTGCGCGCCGCCCGCCATGACGTGCAGCGGCAGGCCGGCGCGGCGGCAGCGCAGGTCCCACAGGGCGGTGTCGATCGCGGCGAGCGCGAACGCGGTGATGCCGCCGACCGACGTTGCATGCGTGAAGAAGAAAAGGCCCTTCCACAGCTCCTCGACCATCGCCGGGTCGCGGCCGATCAGCCACGGGGCCATATGGTCGCGCAGCAGCGCCATGATCGACGAGCCGCCCTGGCCGATCGTGTAGGTGTAGCCCGCGCCCGAGGCGCCGTCGTCGGTGAAGATGCGCACGATCGGCGTCTCCTGGGTGACGAAGGCCTGGATGGCGTCGGTCCGTTTGACTTTCGGGACGAGGTCCACCTTCTGGATCTCGACCCGCGTGATCTTTGCCATGTGTTCCGTTTCTCCCCTGTTGGCGACAATTCTGGCTCGCCATCGACTTGGACGTCACATGAAATATCTCCACCGCTGGGCCAGGGGTAGCGCATGAGCGATGCAATGAAGAAGGCCCTGGACGAGGGCGCCGCCAACGCCGGGTTTGCCGACGACGTGGCGAGATTCCGCTACGGGGATCAGGGCATCGAGGACTGGGTTTCCGTCGCCATCCTGTGGGCGATGTCGACCTTCGTCTTCCTGCAATTCGTCACCCGGTATTTCTTCAACAACTCGCTCGCCTGGACGGAGGAGATCTCGGCCTACCTGCTGGTCTGCCTTACCTTCATCGGCTCCGCGATGGCCGTGCGGAAGAACACGCACATACAGATCGAGTTTCTCTACACCCTTGTCAGCTACCGGGCCGGCCTCATCATCGCGCTTGCCATCGACGTCCTGCGCATCGCGTTCCTCGCTCTCAGCACGTGGCTTGCCTACAAGGTGATGATGATCATGCGGTTCCAGTACATGGCGGTCGTCGATTGGCCGCTGAGCTACGTCTATGGCTGCGTGTTCGCGGGATACGCCATCATGACGATCCGCGCGATCCAGGTGATTGTGCGACACTGGAGGACCAAATCGAGTGAGCTGATCGTTGCCGGGACGGGGACGTCCCTATGATTCTTCTTCTGGGGTCATTCCTGGTTCTTCTGGCGATCGGCTTTCCGGTCGCCATGGCGCTCGGCGGATCATCGATGCTGTTCGTCTTCATAGACGAACGTATCCCCCTGCTGGCGGTCGTGCACCGCACGGCAGACGGGGTCAATTCCTTCCCGCTGATGTGCGTGCCGTTCTTCATCATGGCCGGGCTTCTGATGAATACGGCCGGCATCACCGAGCGCATCTTCAGTTTCGCTGTCGCGCTGGTGGGCTGGATGAAAGGCGGTCTCGGCCAGGTCAACGTGGTGGGCTCGGTGATCTTCTCCGGCATGTCGGGGACCGCGGTGGCCGATGCCGCCGGCCTCGGCACGATCGAGATCAAGGCGATGAAGGATCACGGCTACGAGCCGGAATTCGCCGTCGGCATTACCGCTGCCTCGTCGATCCTTGGGCCTCTGCTTCCGCCGTCGCTGCCGATAGTCTTGTACGGCCTGACGGCCAACGCGTCGATAGGCCAGCTTTTTGCAGCCGGCATTCTTCCCGGCCTGTTCCTTGCCGCCATGCTGATGCTCATGGTTGGGTACTTCGCCCATGTGCGCGGCTATCAGCGTGATGCGCGCTTCCAGCTCGCCGAGCTCGGCCGGCAGAGCGTGCGCGCCTTCCTGCCGATGATGACGCCGGTCATTCTGATCGGTGGCATGCGTATCGGCGCCTTCACGCCGACCGAGGCGGCCATCGTTGCCTGCGCCTACGCGCTTTTTCTGGGCGTCTTCGTCTATCGCTCGCTGACGCTCAGGGCACTGGCAAAGGTGTCGATCGAGACGGTCGAGATCACGGCGGTCGTGCTGCTGATCGTGGCCGGCTCGGAAATCTTCGGATGGCTCATCACGACGACCAAAATCGCCGATCAGATCGCCGACATGGTCCTGGCGATCACCGAGCGGCCGTGGCTGATCCTGCTGCTGGTCAACGTGTTCCTGCTGCTCATCGGTCTGGCGATGGAGCCGGTGCCGTGCATTCTGATCCTCACGCCGATCCTCCTGCCGTTGATGGAGAAGATCGGCGTCGATCCGGTCCAGTTCGGCATCATCATGGTGTTGAACCTGTGCATCGGCCTGCTGACGCCGCCGGTCGGCATCGTCGTCTTCATCCTCGGGCGAATAGCCGGGCTGTCCTTCGAGCGGGCCTCACGAGGGGTCCTGCCGTTCATGATCCCGCTGCTCGTCACGCTGGCTGCCGTGACCTATTGGCCGGAATTGGTCCTCTATTTGCCCAAGCTGTGGTATCGCTGATGGACCATGACGATACGGACGATCTTCCAGCAGGCCCGGATCATCCCGGTCCTGACCGTCGACGATGCTGAGAGCGGCGTGGGCCTCGCCCGCGCGCTGGTTGCCGGCGGCATGCCGGTGCTTGAAGTCACGCTGCGGACCCGCGGCGCGCTGGACGCGATCAAGGCGATCAAGGCGTCCGTGCCGGACGCGGTCGTCGGGGTCGGGACGGTGGTGCGCCTGCAGGACGTGCGCAGCGCGGTCGAAGCCGGTGTGCGCTTCGCGGTCAGCCCCGGGCTGAGCGAGGAACTGGCCAAGGCGGTCGCCGATGCCAAGCTTCCCTATCTGCCGGCGGTGCAGACGACATCGGAGATCATGACCGCGCGGCGCCTCGGCTTCACCACGCTCAAGTTCTTCCCGGCGCGGCCGGCGGGCGGCATCGCGGCGCTGAAGGCGTTCGCGCCGGTCTTCCCGGACGTCGCGTTCTGCCCCACCGGCGGCGTCGGCGCGGATGATTTCCGCGATTACCTGAAGCTCGAGAACGTCGTTGCGGTCGGCGGAAGCTGGATGGCGCCGGCGGAGATGGTCCGGCGCCGCGACTGGCGCGCCATCGAGGCGGCGGCCCGCAAGGCGACGGACAGCCTGGGCTGAGGCGCCGGGCTAGAGGATCCCGTAGCGGGCGAACACGTCCTTCAGCTTCTCGCCTTTGCGCAGGGCGTTGCGCGTGCTGTTCTCGCCGGAGACCTTCTTGAAGGCCTGGGCAAGGACCTCTTTTTCCACCGCCCTGGGGATGACAACGACGCCGTCGGCATCGCCGAAGACGAGGTCGCCCGGTGCCACATGCACACCGCCAAGCTCGACCGGCACGTCGATCGCGGCGACCTGGCCGCGGCCCTTCGAATCGAGCGGACCGATGCCGCCATGGAAGACGGGGAATTTCATCGCCCGGATGGCGCGGATGTCGCGGGTCATGCCATCCGTCACGCAGCCGGCCGCCTTGCGCGCCCGCGACGCCGTCGACAGCAGTTCGCCCCACGGCGCAATCCGCTTGGAACCGCCGCATGCCAGCACAGCGACCTCGCCGGGCTTGAGGTCGTCGATCAGCGCGATCTCGAGCTCATAGGGGTTTTCGCCCGGCGCGACGTGGTAGACCTCGCGGTAGACGCCCGTGCGGGCGCGGCCGAGCATGACCAGCGTGTCGTCGAGCGGCCGAATATGCGCGGCCATCGCCTGGTCGCGGTGGCCGAGGCCGTCGAGCACGTCCGAGACGACGGATACGAACAGCTTGCGGCGCGCGAGCTGCAGGGCGTCGCCCTTCGCCTTGGCCATGATATTCCCCCGCTTCAGTAGGTCGCGCGACCGCCGGAGATGTCGAACACGCCGCCGGTCGTGAAGCTGCAATCCTCCGAGGACAGCCACACGATCATGGACGCGACCTCCTCGATCTTGCCGAACCGGCCCATCGGAATCTTCGCCAGCATGAACTTGATGTGCTCTTCGGTCATCTGCTTGAAGATGTCGGTCTCGACCGCGGCGGGCGTGACGCAGTTGACGAGCACGTTGTTCTGCGCCAGCTCCTTGCCGATCGACTTGGTCAGGCCGATCAGGCCGGCCTTGGCGGCGCTGTAGGCGGGGGCGTTGGGGTTGCCTTCCTTGCCGGCGACCGAGGCCACGTTGACGATGCGGCCATAGCCCTGCTTGATCATGCCCGGCACGACCGCCCGCATGCACAGATAAGGGCCGTTCAGGTCGACCTCGATCACCTTGCGCCAGTCCTCGGGCGTGTACTCCCAGGTCTTGACGTTGGGGCCGGTGATGCCGGCGTTGTTCACCAGGATGTCGACGCGGCCCATCTGGCCGATCGCCGCCTGCGAAGCCGCGGTGACGGACGCCGCGTCGGTCACGTCGACCGTGGTCTGATGCACGCTGCCCTTGCCAGCGAGGCGCTTGACCGCGGCATCGAGGGCATGCGCGTCCTGGTCCCAGAGCGCCACCTCCGCGCCTGAGTCGAGCATGCGCTCGACCACACTGAGGCCGATGCCGCGCGCGCCGCCCGTGACCACTGCCTTGCGACCCTGCAAATCGATCTTGTTCATCAGTCCCCTCGGCTCCGCCGTTGTTTGGGCGGCATTCTCCGTGATCGCCGGAAGTCTGGCAATCGCCATGGCGGGTGGGGCGGCCGGTCGACCCACGCGAACGCGCTGATGTGCCAAGGCCGGAAAGCAAAAAGCCCCGCGGCGCGGGCCGCGGGGCTTTGCCGGCGTAGCGGCCGGTCAGGTGTCCCAGATCTCCTGCGACATCGACTTGTACCAGCCCTCGGCGTAGCGGGCCTCGGCGAAGCGGAACGCCGCGTCGGCGTTTGCCGGGCTTACGCCGCCCGCGTTCGGTGCCGCGGCGATGCCTTGCGGCGTGACGCGATAGACGTCGGCAACCGAGATCCCGTAGTCCGGCGAGATCAGGCTGTAGCAGGTGTTGACATAGGTCGGTGCCGCCATCGGCTGGCCATTGATGGCGTTGACGACGGCGAGGGCCACGACCTTGCCCTGGCTGTTCGCGGCGAAGCCGGATTTCGGCATGGCGCCGGCGATCGATGCGTCGCCGACGACGTGCACGCCCTTGTGCACGGTCGATTCGAACGTGAGCGGATCGACCGGGCACCAGCCTGTCTGGTTGGCGAGGCCGGAATCGCGGGCGATCTTGCCGGCATACTGCGGCGGGATGACGTTGATCACCGCGCCGCGATGGCGCTGTCCGAACTCCGTGACGACCGTCATCTCGCCCGGGATCGCACGGACGACCTTGCCGTCCTTCGACAGCGGCACCCACTCGATCATATCGCCGTAAACCGCCTTCCAGCCGGCCGTGAACAGGCCCTGCTTGGAGAACTGGTCCTTCGCGTCGAGCACGAGGATCTTCGAGCGCGGCTTGGAGGCCTTGAGGTAGTGCGCGATCATCGCCGCGCGCTCGTACGGACCCGGGGGGCAGCGGAACGGGTTCGCCGGCGGCGTCAGGATCACCACGCCGCCATCGGGCATCGCCTCGAGCTGGCGGCGCAGCAGCGTCGTCTGCGGCCCCGCCCGCCAGGCATGCGGCATCACTTCCGATGCCGCCTCGTCATAGCCCTCGATGCCGTTCCAGCGGATGTCGATGCCGGGCGACACGACCAACCGGTCGTAGGGCAGGGTGGCGCCGCCGGCGAGACGGACCGTCTTCGCGTTGGCGTCGATCGCCGTGGCGGTGTCCTGCACGACCCGCACGCCATGCTTGGTGCGCAGCGTTTCGTAGCTGTGCGCGATGTCGTTCATCGTCTTGAAGCCGGCCAGCACGTAGTTGCTGAACGGGCAGGTGTAGAAGGTCTGCGACGGCTCCACGAGGGTGACTTCGATCGCCGGATCGATCGTGCGGATGTAGCGCGCCGCCGTGGCGCCGCCGAACCCGCCGCCGATCACCACGACGCGGCCCTTGCTTGGCGGCGTGGTCGCGCAGGCACCGATCCCGAGCGCGGATGTCGCCGCGACGACGCCCGCAAGCTGGTTGAAGCGGCGGCGCGACAGGGTGTTGTTCTTGTTCATTGCGATCCTCCTACTTCCAGCTCGCGGCGATCTCGCGTGCGACCGCGTCGATCTCCGTGTCCGTGTATCCCTTGGCGATGCGGATCATGACGGTCGAGGGCCGCGTGCCGTCGCGAAATGCGCGCAGCGTCTCGGCGATCGACGCCGAGGAGCGCCCGTAGATGGAGGGGATTGCCCCGGGGCTATGGCCGGCGGGACCGTGGCACCCGGCGCAAGAGATTGTCAGAAGCTGGGGGTTGGCGTTCTGCGCCATTGCCGGCACAGCGGCGGACATTGTGGCGAGCACTGCGGCGCTGGCCAACACGGGATGGATTTTCATGGGACTCTCTGACGCCTCCTTCCTACTTCTGAAACCGGCCACCAGTCGCCGCATGGGCTAGCAGCATCGGGGGCCAAAGATTTTGAAGCGTTTGCCGATAAAGGACAAGCTAAGAGGAGTACGGAATAACCATAACAATTTTTGCGCTATTCCCATCGCGCAGAAACAACTTCGCTGCCCTGGTCCCTAGCGCTCCGACAGCGCCGGATCGAAAATGATGTGCGAAAGGAGCCGGTCGACCGGTGCGAAATCGTCCGTCAGGATCGGAGCGGCCGCTACGTCGACGCGGGCTGCGAGCTGCTGCTCTGTCAGCCGCAGCCATGTCCGCCGGATGCCGCGCTGGCTATGGAAGAGGTCGCCCGGCGTCGGCGTGTCCGCGGCGATGATCACGTAGTTGAAGCGCTGGGCGCTGCGCACGTCGTCCGCGTCAAGCCAGACCTCCACCGCCGGGAAGTCCTGCGCAAGCGTCCGCACCAGGCTTGCGAGGAACAGCGGCCTGCGGCCGGCCTCGATGACGTTGAGCGCGTAGAACCCGCCCCGCTTCAACCTGCTGCGGATCGCCTGGTGGAATTCGCGCGTAACGAGGTGGGCGGGAATCGAGATGTCATGGAAGGCATCGCCGAACACGACGTCGAATTGCGGTGCGGCGGGTAGCGCCTGCAGCGTCGTGCGGGCATCGCCGTGGGTGACCTCGATGTTGCGGCTCGGCTGCGCCCACATATGCGCGTGTGCGGCGGCCGTGACGGCGGGATCGATCTCGGCGACCAGCACTTTCGGCGGCGTCGGCTCGTGCGCCCACGCGCGCGGCAAGGTCAGCGCGCCGCCGCCGATCACGAAGACGCTCGGCACTTGATCGCCGAAGCGGCGGTACATGTACTCATCCAGGAAATGCAGGTACGTCGAGTAGAGCAGCCGCGGCTCGTCGCGATCGCTGATGCCGTGGGCGAGGTGGTCGAGCACCATGACGGCGCTGGGCCGGCTGGAGTGCCGCGAGAAATCATCGATCCTGATGCAGTAATAGTCGCTTTCGGCCGTACAGGGCGACACAAGCGCCCTGGTGTGCGAGGCGGCGAAGCCGAAACCCGTGCCCAGGATGGCGAACAGCAGGACCACCGTCGCGACCGCGCGGCCGTTCAGTGCGAAGGCGGCCGCCAGTGCCGCATACACGGCCGCTACCGTTACGACCGTACCGATCGAACCGATCCACGCAATGAAGGCGTATCCTGTCGCAAGCGTGCCGGCGATGGCGCCCACCGCGCCGAGCGCGTACATGCGCCCGATCACCTCGCCGTGCCGGCCCGGGCTCGCATCGACCGCAAGCTTGGTGAGGATCGGCGAGACGATGCCGACGAACAGGCTCGGCAACAGAAACAGCGCCGTGGCGAGCAGCGCGATCGCCAGGACCGGTGTCAGCCCCGCCGAGAGCAGCGGGCCGGAGACCAGCCGCAACAGCACGAGCACCGCGAGGCTGGATACGGAGGCGAGCGTCAGCGCGACGGCAACCCGGCGTGCGCCGGTCACGGCGTCGCATCGGGCGTCAGCGAGGCGTCCGCCGATCCAGTGGCCGATCGAGAAGCCGGCGAGGACGACCGCGATGATCGCCGTCCAAGTATACAGCGACATGCCGACATAGGGCGCCAGCAGCCGGCCTGCCACGATTTCCAGCACCAGACCGCACGCCGATGACAGGAAGACCGCGATGCCGTAGAACGCTTGCTGCCCCTTGCGCGATTCGCTCATCGCGCGACTGTAGCACCCGGCGCGCCGCGGTGCCTTTCGGGCGCGCGGAGCTTGGGCTATCCTGTGCGTCCCGTCATGGAGGTTTCTTTGCTCGGTCGTCGCGAACTGCTCGCGGGTGGCATGACGCTGATTGCCGGCGCGGCGTCAGCGCAGGCGCCGCGCGTCGCGCCAACTTTCCTCGACGACGGGCGGCCGACCCAGCCGTGGTTCCTCAACAGCTTCCTGATCCTCGGAGAGGACCTTGCCGATGCGGCGGCGCAGGGGCGGCGTTTCGCGATCCTGTGGGAGCAGCGCGGCTGTCCGTTCTGCCTGGCGATGCACAAGGTCAACTTCGCGGATCCGACGGTCAATCGTTATGTCCGCGAGCGTTTCAGCATCCTTCAGCTCGATCTGGTGGGGCCGCGCGAAGTGACGGATTTCGACGGCCAGGTGATGCCCGAGAAGGAGCTTGCGCGGAAATACGGCGTCATCGGTACGCCGACCATCCAGTTCCTGCCCGAGCGGATCGCGGCAGACGAGGGCCGGAGCGGCAAGGCGCTGGAAGTGGCACGGATGCAGGGCTACATCGAGCCCGATCCTTTCAAGGCCATGTTCGAGTATGTCGCCGCGCGCGCCTATGAGAGTGGGCCGTTCGACCAGTATCTCAAGGCGCGCGGCATCAAGCTGAAAACAGGTTAGCGGGCGCCGCGCCTCGGCGCCTTTGACTCAAATTCAGGACAACTCCCCGAATTGGGCCCGGTCGCGCGCTTGGAGTAGGCTGGTGCTGCTAGCCTTGGTCGCGCGTGCGCTCGCATCGCGGTCAAGCGCGAGGGCCGGCGACAGCCCCCCGCGGCCGGCCCTCGCGAACCCTCCGGCGCTCAGCGCGCCGACTTGGCGACGGAAGCCGCTGGCAGCCGATCCGCGCGCAGCTTCTCGAGCAGCTCCGGCGTGAGCGTGCCGTCGCCAGGCGTGCTGGATTTTGTCTGGTAGGCGAGCAGCGCCTGGCGCGTCCGTTGTCCCGGCTGGCCGTCGATCGGCCCGGGCGGGAAGCCGAGATCGGCCAGCGCCACCTGCGCGAAGCGCACGGTCGGCGCGTCGAGGAACTGACCGGCTTGTGCCGCGCGCCATTCCTTCGCGCGGCGGTCGGCCAGCTCGATTTCAGCCTTGCCCATCCTGCGGGCCAGCGCGTCGCGCTCGCGCTCGGCGGTCGGTCCGCCCTGCGCCGCGGCAAGGTTGAGCCAGGTAAGTGCGGCCACGCGGTCGCGCGGCACGCCCTGCGCCCTTGCGTAGGACAGGCCGAGCATCAGCTGCGCGTCGGCATTGCCTTGCTCGGCGGCTTTGCCGTACCAGCGGGCTGCCCATGCATGATCGATGCTCGTGCCGCGTCCCAACCCATAGGCCTGCGCGGTCAGGAGCTGCGCCCTGCTGTTGCCGGCGGCGGCGGCCTTTTCGAGCAAGGCGAGCGCGGCGCGATCGTCCTGGGCGACGCCTTGGCCGCGCTGGTGCATCAGGCCGAGCTCGACCTGTGCATCGGTCGAACCCTTCGCGGCAGCCTCCTGGAACAGCTCGGCGGCCTTCGCCTCGTTGCGCGGCATGCCGTCGCCGTTGAGATTGCGGAGGCCGAGGCGGTAGCTGCGTTCCGCATCGTCGGCCGTCGCTGCGTCCGGGCGGTCATGCGGGATGATCGACGCGGCGGCTTCATCGACGCTGCGCGCGAAATCATCGAGCGCCTGGCATCCGCCGAGCGTCAGGATCAGCGCCGGCGCGAGGCGAAGGACAAGACGGTTTAAGGCGATCATCGCATTTCCCCCTCTGACATGACGGGGGCAACGCTATCTCGCTCGTCTGGGTTGTGTCCGTGACATCGGCGGGACAATTCCGGTCGGGCGGCGGCGCGATGCTTCGCCCGCCGATGCGTCAGGCGTTGATGACGGTGACGGGGCGGCTTTCCTCGACGCGGATCGTCTTTCGGCGCTCGATATGGCGCGCGACGACATCCCACACCGGCGGGCCCTGCGTCCCCTCGTTCACGGACGCCCAGCCGGCGACGATATAGGTCTTGGCGGCGTCGATCGGCTCGCCGGACTTGATCAAACGCAAATCCGAGATGCGCTTGCCGATCCTGGCCGTGACGTCGAGCGTGAAGGTGAGGCCGCCGACGCGGACCATGTCGCCGCCCTGCTGGTAATAGGGATCGGGGTTGAAGAGGTTGTCGGCCACGTCCTCCAGGACCTCCTTCAGGAAGGCGCCGGTGAGCTCCGACCGGTAGACGGCGGGATAGGTGATCGCCGTCTGGTTATAGATGTCCTCGATGCGGATCGGCTGGCCCGGCAGCAGGGTGGCACCCCAGCGGAACCCGGGCGACAGTGCAATCTGCGCATCGCGCTCGGCGAGCAGCGCCTCGCAGATCAGGTCGTCGAACGTTCCCTGGAAATTGCCGCGGCGGTAGAGCAGGGATTCCGTGACGCCGACGACGCGGTTGAGCTCCGCCTCGTGCGGCGCCCGCAGGTCGCGGATCAAGGCGGACATCTCGGGATCGGGCGCGATCGCGTCGGACAGGATCGGGATGAGGCGATAACGCCATGCTGCGATGCGCTTGTTCCGCACGTCGAGGTCGAGGCGCGACAGGAACTTGCCGTGGCTGCCCGAGGCGACGAGCAGCGTCTTGCCGACCGCGACCACGTCGGGCAGCGCATCGTGCGTATGGCCGGTGAGGATGACGTCGATGCCCTCGACGCGCGCAGCCAGCTTGCGATCGACGTCGAACCCGTTATGCGAAAGCAGCACGATCAGGTCGGCACCCTCGGCGCGCGCCTTGACGACGCGCTCGCGCAGCCGGTCCTCGTTGATGCCGAACGACCAGTCAGGGATGAGATAGCGCGGGTTGGCGATCGGCGTGTAGGGGAACGCCTGACCGATGACGGCGATCTTCACGCCGCCGCGTTCGAACACCGCCTCGCCCGGGAAGACATCCTCGTTCCACGTCGTGTCGCGCACGTTGCCCGCGAGGAACGGGCAGTTGACGGAGCCGATCGCTTCCTTGACGCGATCCTGGCCGAAGGTGAACTCCCAATGAGCGGTCATCGCCTCGACGCCGAGCGCGTTCATCGCCCGGATCATGTCGGCGCCACCGGTTTTGAGCGACGTGTATGAGCCTTGCCATGTGTCGCCGCCGTCGAGGAGCAGGGTGCCGCCCGGACGCTCCGCGCGGATCGCCTTGACCAGGGTTGCCATGCGATCGAGGCCGCCGACGCGGCCATAGCTGCGCGCCAGCGCCACGAAGTCGTCATGGGTCAGCGCGTGCGCTTCTGCGGTGCCCGCTGCGATGCTGTACTTGCGCAGCAGGTCGCTTCCGGTGAGGTGCGGCACGGTGGCGCGCGCGGCACCTGCGCCGATGTTCCAGCTCGGCTCGCGGAAATAGAGCGGCACGAGCTGCGCGTGGATGTCGGTGAAATGCAGCAACGTGACCTGGCCGACCGACTCGAAGCGCAGCAGGTCGTCCTGGGTCAGGCGCTGCTGTGCCGCGGCGCGCCCAATGTCCGTGCCAGCCAGCGCCGCGGTTGCGGCGGCGACCTGGAGGAAATCACGCCGTGTCAGCAATGGAGCGACCGGTACCGGCTTGGCCTAGCGACGGACGCCAGGCGCTTCGTTGAGCAGGCCATTGGAGCGCCAGGTCACGTAGAGCTGCAGCTTGGTCAACTCCTCGGAGCCGTACGGCTCCGGCGTGGCGCGCACCTGCGAGTAGCACTCTTCCATACGGTAGTGGAACGAGCCGACCCGCGCCCATTTCAGCCGGTAGAGCGGGAAGCCGTTCGCGCGCCCCTCGGACAGGAGATCGGCGCGGATGTAGTTGCCGCTGTTGAGCTCGTGGCAGTGGATGCAGGCGACGTTGAGCTGTCCGCGCCGCGTGTTGTAGAGCGTCTCGCCTTCGTCGAAGAACTGTTTCGCCGGCCCTTCGTTCGAGACATTCATCGGCAGCCCGCGCGATTGATACATGACGAAGGTGGAGATCCCGAGCATGTCCTGGGTCTCCCATTTCAGCTCGGGCGCCTTCATCCGCTCGGTGCGGCAGTAGTTGATCTGATGCTCCAGTGCGAACAGCTTGCCGGTTTCCTTGCTGACCTTGGGATAGGTCACGCCGACGCCGCGCATCTTCGCCGCCTCGCCATGACATGACGCGCAAGACTTGCCCGCATCGCCGTCGACCTTGGTCCACATCGCGGCGCCGTGCTCGACCCACAGGAAGGCCGGGTTGTCGTCGTCGTCCTTCTGCATCGCCTGCGTTTCGGGCGTCGCGAACAGGAAGCCGGACTTCTTGCCTTCGCGCTCGAACTGGGTGACCGGCTGGCTCTGGAAGCTGCCCGCGGTCGCCAGCGCCGGCAGCGCCTGTGCGACCTGCTGGGTCTGCGCGTTGACGCCGCCGCGTCCGCCCTCGGACCATAGCGACGCCAGCGCGACGGTCGCCGAAACCGCGGCGGCAGCGGCAATGCCCGCGCTACGTGCCTTGAGCCCCATTTCCCTTCCGTCCCGCCGCCGTCAGGAGACGGTGAGCTTCTGCGTTTCCTTGAACACCGAGCCGTCGTCGTCGGTCCAGGTGAACTCGAGCACGCCCGTCTCGGTCGCGGCGATGAAGAAGGCGAGGTAGGGATTGGCCGCGATGGCGGGCGCCATGTCGATGCGGATCACTTCCTTGCCGTTGTAGTTGCACGTGAACTTGTTGAGGATCTTGCGCGGAATGACCTTGCCCGCTGCGTCGCGGCGCTGGCCGGATTCCATCACATGCGTGATCAGGGTCTTCACCTCGAAGACCTCGCCCTTCTTCACGCTCTGGGGCAGACGAATGCGTGCCGTGGACATGGGAACCTCTCCTTGAGTCTCAGCCGCCGCAGCCGCCGATCGTGACCTTCGCCTCGGCCGTCCCGGACCACACCGAGCCGTCGCTGAGTTCGGCATAAGCGACGACGTGCTGGGTCTTGGCGAGCCTCATGCGGGTCGAGATCTCGGCCTTGCCGGCGGCCGGCGAGAAATGGACGGACATGACTTCCGGGTTGGGGTTGTCGTCGGCGACGACGTGAACCGACTTCACATAGTTCTGCTCGGTCATCGGGCTGTCGACGGATACGGTGACCGGCACCGTGTTGCCGTTCTCCGCGATCTCGGGCATGCGGACGGTGACCTTGCCGGCCTGCGCTTTCTTGCCACTGACGAGCTTGTTGAGCAGCTCGAGGTGCGCGCCGGGCTTGGCTGCCTGGGCGTGAGCGGGATGGGAGACCAGCGAGGCTCCTGCCATCGCAACAGTACCGGCGCCAGCCGCCTGCAGCAGGCGGCGGCGACTCAGTCCCGGAAAGGCGGATTCGGACATCTTCATTTCTCCTCGGTCGCTCATTTGAGCGTCATCATAAAGGCCACGACGTCCTCGACCTGGTCGGCCGTCAGGATCGTCTTGCCCTGGAAACGCGGCAATACGCGGTTGAGCCCTTCGATACGGTAGAAAGGCGGCATCATGGTGTCCGGGTTCGCCTCCGTCGCATCGACGATGCGCAGACGAATCTCGCCTTCCGACATGCGGCTGGCGACGCCATCGAGGCTCGGACCGGTATTGCCGTGGAACGGCTCATCGCTCAGAACCGAAATCTGGTGGCAGGCGATGCAGTTTCCAAGCTGACGGCCGACGACGGACTTCCGCCCCTCGGCGGGATTGCCGGCTTTGCCGGTCAGCGAGGTCGCGATCGCATGGTTCTTGACCTCGAACTTGACCAGGGCGGGCGAAGCGGCGACCGCCTGCGCCTGGTTCGTGGAGGCCTGCTGCGCCGCGCCGGTTGTCGAGATCAACGCCATCGCCACCACTGCGAAAGTCAGCGCGGGCACTCGCTTCATGTATTCTCCCCAGGCGTGCGGCCGGGCCGGTTGCCATCGCTTTCCGACGCGGGGCTTTGGCGCATACTGCCTGTGGCGGCAAAGTAACAACGCTGTTGCGGCCCAGCAATAGGCATATGGCCGGGGCCCGGGTGCAATGGGCGGCTGCGTCCATCGCGCAACAGGGCATGGCGGGACCCTCCGCGCGGGCGGAGGGGAATTGCGGGCGAGCAGCACCACCCGATTGCGACTTGCGGCCTAGCTGCGACCCCTTATGATCCCGATCCGGGGACGTGATCGCATGTCGCATGCGGCGTCGGGTCGCGCAATCGATGCGGAGGAAAGCGATGCTCGAAGAATTCAAAAAGTTCGCAATGCGGGGCAACGTGATCGACCTGGCGGTCGGCATCATCATCGGTGCCGCATTCACGTCCATCGTGAATTCGCTGGTGAACGACGTGCTGATGCCGCCCCTGGGATTGATGATCGGCGGCATAGACTTCTCCGATTTCTTCGTCACGCTGAAGGGCGCGGGCGGCTACGCGACTCTCGATCAGGCCAAGGCGGCTGGCGCCGTGACCCTCAACTACGGCCTGTTCGTCAATTCCATCATCAAGTTCCTGATCGTGGCTTTCGCCGTCTTCATCCTGGTGAAGCAGATCAATCGCCTGCAGACCAAGGAAGAGGCGAAGCCGGCACCGGTGGCCGAGCTGCCGCGCGAGCAGATCCTCCTTGCCGAGATCCGCGACATCCTCAAGTCGCGCGGCTAGCCTCTTCGCCCATCCCGGTGTGGCATCGACGCCACGCCGGGATCGGCGGCGACACTTTGATGAAGAGCGCGCGCGTCGGCCGAGCCACGCGATGGTTAGCGCGTGCTAATCATCAATTTCCGGTCGCTGGCGGGAACGTCGAAACGACCGGCGCGACGCGCGACCCCGTGGTAGAATTCAGCGGTAAAGCGAGGAAGGGGAGCCGTGCCGGACAGCCAGCCGCAGCGACGCGTCAGTGCGCAGATCATCGAGCCATCCGAGGCGGCAGCCGCGCGTGCGAAGAGCCCGGCTGAGTCGACCTATCAGCGCCTGCTGAAATACATCGGTCAGTTCGAGATGCAGCTCGACCGCGACCATGAGGTCGGTGGACGGTTCGTGGCGTTCGGCGACGACAGCTATTTCCACATCGCCGATGTCGGATACTGGAACCCGGACATCATCACCTTCGACGGATTCGACAAGGGCGGCAACCGCGTGAAGCTGATCCAGCACGTATCGCAGCTCAACGTGCTGCTGGTCGCGGTGCGCAAGACGACGCCGCCGGCCGAGCCGCCGCGGCGCATCGGCTTCGATCTCGGCGAGGAGGGTGGCGCCGTGAAGAGCGACCAGCCATGACGGCAGCGCTGTCCCGCACCGCGTTCCGCGTCATTTGCCTGGCGCTCGTTGCTTATGGAGCAGTCTGCGGCCAGGCGTTTGCCGAAGACGTCAAGACCCGCCATCGCGGCCTGACCCTCAACGCGAATCTCGAGATGGCGAGCGGCAAAGGGCTCGAGGACGGTGTCATTCTGATCGCCCACGGGCTGCTGGCGCATAACCGCATGGAGTTGATCGGCTCGCTGCAGACGCTGTTGAAGGAGCGGGGCCTGTCGACGCTCGCGATCAACTTCGCGCTCGGCGTCGACGACCGCCGCGGCTTCTTCGATTGCGGCCGGTTGCATACGCATCGTTGGGCCGATGCGCTTGACGAGATCGATGCCTGGATCGGCTGGCTGAAGATGCAGGGTGCCACGGAAATAGTGCTGCTGGGACACAGCCAGGGCGGCTCGCAGATCGCGCTGTACGCGGTCGAACGGAACGACCCCTCCGTCGGCGCTGTCGTGCTGCTGGCGCCCGCGACATTCGATGTCGAGCAGGTCGCGGCACGGTACTCCCAGCGGTACGGCACGGACCTCGCGCCTGTCCTGGAGCGCGCGCAGGAAATGCTGCGGTCGGGACGCGGCGAGGGGCGACTTGACCGCATGGGATTCCTGTCCTGCGACAATGCCACCGCGACCGCCGCCAGCGTTGTCGGCTGGTACGCGCCATCGCCGCTACGCCATACGCCCAACCTGCTGCGCGGCATGCCCCACCGCACGCTGGTGGTCGCCGCGGGGGCCGACGCTGTCGTTCCGGATCTGATCGAGCAGGTGCGTCCCATGGACGGGCAAGGCGAGGTCGCCTTCCGCGTAATTGATGGCGCCGACCACTTCTTCCTCGATCTGTATGCGGACGAGGCGGCGGACGCGATCGCCGCCTGGCTGCAGCACTAAGCGCGCGCGGCCGCCTGGCTGCGGCATGACGCGCGCGCGTCGGCGGCGAGCTGCGTGCCCCCGCCAGCAAGTCCCTTAGCTATTCGAGCGCGTTGCGCTCCACTTGGCACCGCCCTCGATGGTTCCCGACATGGTGCCGGTTTCGCTCACTTGTCCGGAATAGCGCTTTCCGCCGGCGGTGAAGGTGATCGAGCGTCCAACCATTTTGGCGTCGCTGATCTCCAAAGTCTGACCGCCTTGCGTCAATGTCCCGCTCAGCATCTGATAGGTTTGCGTCAGCGCGAGGTCGGCATTGCCCATGCGCCACTTGCCTTCGACCTTCGCCGGGATGATCCACAGGTAGGCATTGCAGTAGCCGGTGCACTCGCCGACTGCCGAGACACGGTCGTCGGCCTTCCAGTCATCCATGTCGAACGTGTTGGAGACGACACGTGTGCCGGGCTTCATGTCGAGGAGGGTGGACCGTATCCTGAGATTAAGGTCGGGTAGCAGGAACAACGCGATCACTGTCGCGTCCGAGAAATCGGACTTGAAGATGTCTCCCTCCACGAAGGTCGCGCGATCCGCGATGCCGGCGGCTTGCGCATTGCGCCGCGAGAGCGCGACCATGTTGGGATTGTATTCGATGCCATGCGCACGGGCGCCGAGCTTCGCCGCCGTTATGACGGTGCGGCCGTCGCCGGAGCCAAGATCGATCACATAGTCGTCTTTGGTGACTTTGGCCATTTCGAGCATCCGGTCGACAAGCGTCTGATGGGTTGGCACCCAGATGACGTCCTTGCCACCCTGGCCAACCGTCGGCGTGAAGGTTTCGGGGGACTGGGCGGGGGCTGTGGTGGTTTGTGCCAGAGAACCGGTGACGGTAAGAGCGGTTACCGCCGCGCAGACAAGAGCCAGTTTGTGGAAGTCGGGCATCGTCGTTCTCCAGGTTGAAATCGAGTTCAGTCACGAACGGTGGCGGTTGCCGGAACCGACCGCTGTTTGGCATCTGACGACGCGCCGTTCCTTCGGAAGAGCAGCAAAGGAGCACCGGCAGCGAGGACCGCAAGTCCGATAAGCGCCGAGATGCCGGTGTAGGCGATGCTGGCGTGCAGCATATAGGCGCAGGTTCCACAGAACAGGATCGGCGTCAGCGGATAGAGCGGCACCTTGTATGGCAGGACGCGGCCCGGCTCGCGCACCCGAAGCACGATGAGCCCAAGACCGGTAAGCAGCAGAAACCCCCAAAAGACGGGCGCCGTATAGTCCACCATCGCCTGGAAGCCGTCGCGCGTGGCGGCCCCGATGAAGACCAGTGCCAAGGCGACGACGCCTTGCGCAACCAATCCGTTTGCCGGGTTGCGGCCGCGCTCGTTCCACTCGCCGACCCGCGGAAGCAGGGTAAGGTCCCGGGCTAACGCGAAATAGACTCGGCCTCCGGTGAAGATCGTCGCGTTCAGCGTGGAAATGGCGGCTACCAGGACGGCGAGGCTGACGATGAACGCGCCCGACTCTCCCGCGACCCGACGCATCATGTCGGCGGCCACGGCTTGCGACGAACGCAGGCCGTCCAATCCCAGTATCGACAGGAGGGCGACATTGGTCAGCACGTAGAGCGTGGTCAGGATCGCGGTGCCCAGGACAAGGACCTTGGCGATATTGCGCGGGGCATCCTTGAGCTCGCCCGTCAGGTAGGAGGCCTCATTCCAGCCGCCATAGGTGAGAAGGACGAAGATCATGGCCATGCCGAGCGCCGCCGTGCCGGCCGAGGGCGAAGCAATCGCGGACACGGACTGAGGATTCGCCGCGCCGAACAGGCCGAAGGCGATGATGGCCGCGATGGCGCCGATCTCGATGAAGGTGACTGCCACCTGCAGCGTCTTGCTCTGCAGCGTTCCGATGACGTTGATGCCGGTGAAGACGACGATCGCCAACGCGGCATAGAGGGCGGGCCCGTACGGTCCGAGCGGAAATATCTGTGCCGCGTAGTCGCCGAGTACAAAGGCAACACCGGCGATCGCGCCAGTCTGGATGACGGAAGCACGCGCCCAGCCGAAAAGAACGGCCATGGACTTGCCGTAGGCACGGGAGAGGAAATGATACTCGCCGCCGGCATTGGGGTGCGCCGCCGAGAGCTCCGCGTAGCAGAGCGCACCGATCAGCGTGATCAAGCCGCCGGCAACCCATACCGCGATAAAGGCGAACTCGTTTTCGACGTTGGCGGCGACCAGCGAAGGCGTCCTGAATATGCCGATGCCAACGACGAGGCCGACCATGATCGTCACCGCGTCGAAGACCGACAGTGACGCCTGTGGAACCGAACGATTCTGCGCCGGCATTCGAAGTACGCCTCGCGTTCCTAGGGTGAGGGGCGGGGATGATGGCGGGGACTTGTCGCTTGGTTCTGTCAGGGATGGAGAAACGCGTCTCGGAATGTCGCAATCGCGGCCCCGGGCACATTTTGATACAATTCTGTTGTGGGGCGTGCAACGGAGCCTGTTTTATCCTCACACGGGAGCTTTGCTGACGTGAGCCCCATGCCGCACATCGTTGTCGTCGACGACCATCGCGAGATCCGCGATCTCGTCGGCCAGTATCTCGCGCGGCACGGATATCGCATCAGCACTGCGGAAAGCGGCAGCGCGCTTCGACGTCTCCTGGAGAAGAGCGCGCCGGATCTTATCGTGCTCGACGTGATGATGCCGGGCGAGGACGGCCTTTCGATCTGTCGCCAGTTGCGCGGCAACGGTGAGATTCCGATCATTCTGCTGACGGCTATGGCAGACGAAACCGATCGGATCGTCGGCCTCGAACTCGGCGCCGACGACTACGTCACCAAGCCCTTCAACCCGCGCGAGCTGCTGGCGCGGATCAAGGCCGTGCTGCGGCGTGTCCACAGCCTGCCGCCGCAGCGCGCGACGCTGAAGGAGCGCACCGTAGGGTTTGACAGATGGGTGCTCGATACGGGACGCCGGGAACTGGTCGGCAACGACGATGTGGCCGTGCCGTTGTCGACCGCCGAATTCAGGCTCCTTTCGGCTTTCATCGAACATGCCGGGCTGGTGCTCAGCCGCGACCAGCTTCTGGATCTGACGGTCGGTCGTACGGCCGAAGCCTTCGACCGCAGCATCGATAACCAGGTCAGCCGGCTGAGGAAGAAGATCGAGACGGATCCACGCAATCCCAAGCTCATCAAGACCCACTGGGGCGGCGGTTACAGCTTCACCGCCAAGGTTGAAGTGTCATGATCAGGCTGTGGCGTCAAAGCCTCGCCGCGCAGTTCATCTGCCTGATCCTGCTTGCGCTCGCGGTATCTCAGAGCATTGGCCTGCTGGTGTCCTGGGACGAACGCGGCCAGGCTTTGCGGGCGGCCGCGAAAAGCGAGTTTCTCAGCCGCGCCGCCTCGATCGCCAAGCTGGTCGAAGCGACGCCACCTGAGCTCACGACCGATGTATTGCGGGCGAGCGATACAGCCTATACCCGCTTCTGGCTTTCGGCCGACGGGCCGACGGACCCGGCGACTTGGCAGAAACTGGCAGAGGCACAACTCGCAGCGCCACTGCCGGGATTGGGAAAGTATGCCAAGCAACTGGCCCTGCCGTCGCCGCCAGCTCCAAAAGTACCGAAGGTCTATCCGGTCACGGCTTCTGCGGACACGGCTGACTTGCCTGCAGGGCACTCATGGATGGACCTGCCGCCCGAGGCATGGCCGCTATCTCGGCCCGTGAAGTTCCTCTCGCTCGATGACATCAACGGGATGGGCCTTGCCGTCAGGCTGGATGGCGGCCGCTGGCTGAACACCGTCTTCTCGAAGCCGATCGCAAATACCGTCTGGACAAGGCAATCCGTCACCTCGCTCCTCATCACCGCGCTTGTTCTGTCCGCCATCGGAGTATTCGTGGCGTACCGGATCGCGCGGCCGATCAGGCGACTTTCCAGCGCCGCCGAGGCGCTCGGCCGCGGCGAGAGCATTCCAGCGCTCCCCGAACAAGGGCCGGATGACATCCGCCAGATGACGGAAGCCTTCAACCTCATGCAGGCACGCCTGCACCGCTTCGTCGACGACCGGACCCGTTTGCTGGCGGCCATCGGTCACGACCTGCGCACGCCGATAACCTCGCTGAGGCTCAGGGCGGAATTCGTGTCCGACCCCGAGTTGCAGGAGCGCATGCTGGCGACGCTGGACGAGATGCAGACCATGACGGAGGCCACGCTAGCCTTCGCGCGCGAGGAAGCGACGGTCGAGCCGACGCGCAGCGTGGATCTGACCGCTCTCGTCAGCAGTCTTTGCGACGACCTGTCCGATCTCGGTCTGGATGTAACGTTCTCCGATGCACCCAGCATTCACTATCGCTGCCGGCCGGATGCGTTGCGCCGCGCCATCCGGAATCTGGTGGAGAATGCCGTTCGGTATGGAGAACGGGCACGCGTATCGCTGGAGAAGCGCAGAGAAGGCTTTGTCGTTCTCATCGAGGATGACGGTCCAGGGATACCGGAAGCATCGTTCGAAAAGGTCTTCGCTCCGTTCTTCCGCCTCGAGCGTTCGCGCAATCGCGAAACCGGCGGTGTCGGTTTGGGCCTCTCGATCGCCCGGGCGATCGTGAGGCATCACGGCGGCGACATCGTCTTCGATAACAAGCAAAAGCGCTTTCAGGTGTCTGTCCGGCTACCGCATGTCGGTCAGCGGCGAGATTTCGTGCCACCCGACGAAGCCCCGGCGGTCGTCAGGAGCAGACAGGCGATGTCGCCTGTGCCCGCGAAGTGACGTAAGGCCAGCGCCGCGGCGCGGGTGCGCCGCGCCATCGTCGCTAGAACTTGAAGAAGAACGTGGCCGAGCCGCGCGGCGCCGGGCGGTATGGCCTGTAGCCGTAATAGGGGCGGTAGTAAGGCCGGGCTGGATACGCGTAGACCGGCGCGGGAGCGTAATAGTAGGCCGGCGGCGGATAGTAGTAGCGCGGGGCCGGCACGACGTAGCGGGGACCAGGCGCGTAGTAATAGCCGGAATAGGGATACCGGTCATGCGCGGCGGCCGGCATCGCGCACGCGGCGGTGACGGCGAGAAGGGTCAATCCGGCCAGGACATGACGCATGGCGCTCTCCCAGGTTGCCGGGGGATAACGCATCAACGGCCGGATTTATGCCAGCTTGGTCGGCACGACCACACGCGTGGGTCGGGTCAACCGCGCGCCATCATGGCCTTGATGGCGCCGCTCAAACTGCCCTCTTCGAGATATTTGAGCCCCCAGACACCGCCCGCCACGATCGACAGGAAGGCGAGCAGCGAACCGAAGGCCAGGGTCGACATGCCGGTGATGCCCTGGCCGATCGTGCAACCGAGGGCGAGTACGCCGCCGGTGCCCATCAGGGCGCCGCCCGAGAGGTGGCGCAGCATGTCGTTGGCATCGACAAAGGACTCGATCCGGAACGTCCGCGTGGCCAGCGCCATCAGGAACGACCCGACGATGACGCCGGCCACCGCAGCGATGCCGAAGTTGATCGTGGCTCCGGTGAACACCATCAGGTACATGAGCCCTTCGCCGATCGGTGCGACGAAGGTGAAGGACGCAAGCGGGACGGGGTCGAAATCGTCGGCGCCGAATACGCCGGTAATGATCCAGCCGACCGGAATCAGGGCGCCGATGATCAGGCCGGAAGCCACGTTCGGCATGGACGTGCGGAATTCCGCATCCTTAAAGCAGTACCAGAGTAGGAACAGGATCGCGGCGATGGCGACGGCCGACCTGACGCCGGGCAGCGCGATGCCGCTCGCCGCCGCGAGCATATCCGGGATGCCTTGGGACTGAAGGCCCGACTTGGACAGGTCGAAATTGGCGGTCTCGATGAAATTGATGCGCGCGAGTCCGAGCAGGCCGCGCAACGTCATGAAGGCGAACACGCCCAGCACGACAGCGACGATCAGCGATTTGAGATTGCCGGCTCCGATGCGCACGAGGGTCTTGTTGCCGCACCCACCGGTCAGGGTCATGCCGAACCCGAACATCAGGCCGCCGACAATTGCGCCGAGCCAGCCGAGATTGGGTGTCAGGTAGATCGACTTGCCGAGATCGACAGTGCCTGCGAGATGCAGCGCCTGGCTGCCGGCGATCGCCACCGCTATCGCCAGCAGCCAGGCGCGGAAGCGACGATAGTCGTGCAGATAGACGATGTCGGAGATCGCGCCCATGGTGCAGAAATTCGTGCGCTGCGCGGTCGCGCCGAACACGATGCCGGCGAGGAACCCGAGCAGGCTGACGAGCGTGTTCACGGCCAGAGCGGACATCGGCTGCGGCTCTCGAGAGGAAAGGCGGTGTGCGCCTCGGGGCGATTTATATTTTGTTTTTCTAATATAATGTTGCCCCGCCGAGGCGACAAGCGATAAGGTCCCGCTCCCGCTTTGTTGGAAAGTGGCGACATGAGTGTGACGGTTCTCGATACAAAAGGCCTGAGCTGCCCACTGCCGGTCCTGCGCGCGAAGAAGGCGATACAGGCGGTCCCCGCTGGCGGCACCTTGCAGATCCTCGCAACGGACCCGGGCGCGGTGCGGGATTTCGAGGCGTTCTGTCGATCGACCGGTAACGAGTTGATCGAGTGGCGCGAGGACGCGGGCGTCTTCACCCTGAACATCAAGAAAGTCGCCTAGCCCCGTATCGTCGATTCGACTCGGGACCGAGTCGCGACGCAGCGCCGCCCGGGCCTGTGGAAAACTGATCGGCGTGCGGTTGCCCGAATCAGAAATAATCCGGATTTATCCGAGCGGTTACGAGTCCCGGTGAACGAATCGCTGCAGCGCACGATGCGCATGAAGCAATATGCGGCCCGACGATGCGCGACTTTGGCGGCCTCACCGTTTCACTGATTGGTGCGCCGGAACATTTTCCGGTGCAGAGGCTGCAGCGCGCCCTCGCCACGCGCGGCGGGAGCCTGGCCTGTCGCATCGAGTCGAAGAGCGACATTGTCGTCATCGCCCATGGCGCGGTGGGCCGGCTCTCCACAGGCCGGTTGCGATCGGTGCTGGCGCAGGCCGGCAGCGACCTGCTGAGCGAGCATCAATTCCTGCGCGACGTCGGCCTGATGCGGCCGCTGGAGCCGAAGGTCCACGATTACGACGTCGCGGCGTTCTCGGAGCAGTGCCGCCTGACGCGTCGCGAGCTGGTCACCCTCGAGCTGTTCGATGTGCTCGAGCCGGAGGAGGGGCACTACGCGTTTCGCGATCTGGTGCTGGCGCGGCAGATCCGGTCGCTGCTCGACGCCGGGGTCACGTTGCCGATCATCATCGGGGCATCCGTGGCCTTTCGCCGCGCTGCGGCCCGGCGCCACACGCCGCTGCTCGATGCGCAGCGCTCCGCCTCGTCGCGGGAACTCGTCGTGCCCATGGGCACGTGGCTGCGGACCGTCGAGGGCCGCAACCGGCCGCGACGCCATGCCGACGATATGCCGCTGGCCGCCTATATGTACGATCTGGCCGAGGCGGCCGAACGTGCCGAGGGATGGGCGCTGGCCGAGCAGCTCTACATGCGTTGCGCGCGGATCGACCCCAACGATGCGCTTGCGCATTTTCATCAGGCGCGGATGGTCCGTCGCCTGGATCGGCCGGAGGAGGCAGGCGTCCTGTTCCGGCAGGCGACCGAAGTCGATCCTGCCTTGGCCGATGCCTGGCTTGCCCTGGGGGAGCTGGCGCATGAGCGCGGTGACCGGGACCAGGCGGCAAGGCATTTCTCCGTGGCGCTCGCCTGTGAACCCGGCTTTGCGGACGCGGCATTCCGTCTGGCCGTCATTCATCTCGACCGGGGCGACGTCCGGAATGCGCTGCCTCTTTTCGAGCAGTACGGCGAGCGAGACCCGGACGGGCGCTGGCGCAACGCTGTGTTCAGGGCGGCGCGGCTCTGTTACGCGGTCGCGAGCCAGGGAGCAGGAGCCGCGCGGCCCGTCCTGAGCTGAAGTCCGCGGCTTCCTCGGCCAAGGGCGATCGTCAGACGTCTTTCAAATTGCCCTTTCGGGGGTGCGTTGGCAGACTGAAGGCATCGCGCGGAACAGCGGCGCGACTTCCGGCGAGGGCCAATGGCGAAAGAAAAAGCCAAGATCGGCGGCATCGTGCCCGACTCATCGCGGTTGCAGGAGCTCTACCGCCGGCCGGGTTTCATGATCCGCCGCTGCCATCAGATCGCAGTGGCCATCTTCGCGGATGAGTGTCGCGCGCTCGATCTGACGACCACGCAGTACGGCATCCTCTTCGTCCTGAGCCGGCATCCCGGCATCGACCAGATCTCGCTGGCGCGCCTGCTCGGCCTCGACCGGTCGACCACCGGAATGGTCGTCGGGCGGCTGGAGGAACGGCAGCTCCTGCGCCGGACGGTCGATCCGAACGACAAGAGGAAGCGCCTCCTCGCCCTTTCGGCGGCGGGCGAGAAGCTGCTGGTCAGCGCGCAGTCCGTCGTGCGGCGCGCGCAGGAACGGCTCATGGCGCCGTTCACGGCGGAAGAACGGCAGCTTCTGATCGGCTTGCTCGATCGTTTGATCGAACTCGACGAATCCCAGGACAGACCCGGTGTGGCGCGCGCAACGCGCGCAGTGACGGAAGAATCGCACACCGGATAGCCCCGCGCCGATGCGCGGGTCAGATCAGCCGGGCGGTAGCGGGGTTTCGCTGGTCGCGAGCGAGGTGCGGAGCGCGGCGCGCTGGGCGAAGCGCCGCTGCTGGTACTTGTGGATAAACGTGATCAGGCAGATCACGAACGCGAACACGCCAAGCATCACAAGGCCGAAGGTGCGGACGAGGTCGCCCAGAACAGCTTCCAGGGCCTCCCCGAAAACGTAGCCGAAGCCCGCGAAGCTGAGCGCCCAGACAAAGGCCGCGAAGAAGTTGAGGACGAGAAAGCGCAAGGGGTGTACGCCGGCCATGCCCATCGCGAACGACGCGAAGTTGCGGACGCCGTAGATGAAGCGGAACGACAGGATGAACCAGGTATTGTAGCGCCGCAGCATGTCCAGCGCCGCCTCCGCGCTGGGACGCCAGCGCGGGAAACGCACCAGCAGGTCCTGGCCCCAGCGGCGGCCAATCCAGAAATAAAGCTGATCGCCGGAGAAACTGCCGATCCAGGCGGAGAGGAACAGGAGCGTCCAGTCGAGATAGCCCTGATGGGCGAGGATGCCGCCGAAAATGACGAGCGTTTCGCCCTCGAGGAACGTCAGGATAAAGATAATCAGGTAGATGTAGTCGCCGTAATCTGCGGCGATCTGGGCTAAGTCCACTCTAGTCCACCCGCTTTATCTTTATCTTTCCCCGCGCGCCGTCTCCGGCCGCCCTGTGTATCGACAGTATCAACTGATGTCGCGCAGTGCGACAGGATTCGGTCGAGCCTACGCGGTCTTTATGGACAAATCCTTGCGGGGCGCCATCTCCGGCGCTGCTCCGTAAGCATGCGCGGCGGAAGTCGCCGGCAAAGCGCCGAAAAACGCACCGAATCCGGGAATTGTAAGCAAATCGCCGTCACGTGTGACATTGAAGCCATTGCCGCTGATGGGGCGGATGGACGGCAGTTCCGCAAAGGACAGGGACGCTGGCTTTTCGTCGAAGTTGAGTATGACAATGATCCGCTGCTCGTGGTTGAACCGCTCGAAGGCGATGAATGGCGCGGGCGCGTCGTGAAGGCGAAGCTCGCCGGACCGCAGCGCCGGCTGCGTCCTGCGCCAGGAAAGAAAGCGGCGCCAGCCGCTGAGAAGAGAGGTCGGACTGGCGGCCTGCACGTCGACTGCGCGCGTGCGATGTTCGTCAGGAATCGGAAGCCACGGCTTCGCGGCGCTGGTGAAGCCTCCGCGGCTGTCGCCGCTTACCCATGGCATCGGCGTGCGGGATCCGTCGCGGCCGCGGAATTCCGGGAAGAACGTGATTCCATAAGGATCGCGCAGATCCTCGAAACCGAGGCGCGCTTCGGGCAGGCCGAGCTCCTCGCCCTGGTACATGCACGCGGTGCCGCGCATGGTCAGCAGCAGGACCATCAGCAGCAGGCAGAAATCGTCCGACGGTTTGCCGCGGCTCCAGCGGCTGGCGGCGCGCTCGACGTCATGGTTGCTGAAGGTCCAGCACATCCAGCCTTCATCGGCTGACGACGTTTCGGCGATGGCATTGAGAAACAGCTCGCGCGAAAATGGCCGTTTCATCAGGCCGAGCGTGTAAGCCATGTGCAGCCGGCTTCCGCCAGCCCCGGTGTAGCGCCCGATGCGGTCGATGGCGCCGTCCTCGCTCGATACCTCGCCGAGTGTCGTCTTCCCCGGGTAGTACCGGTCGATCAGGCGGCGCAGCATCTCGGCAAGCTCGATCACGCCGGGCTGGAGCATGTCGAAGCGGTGATGCTGCAGCCGGAACAGCCGAACCGGCGTTTCACCGCCCGGGGCCGGTGCCGAGGGATTGTTCCGGAGCAGGGGGTCGTGGAGCATGAAATCCACGGCATCGATGCGGAAGCCGTCGACGCCGCGCTTCAGCCAGAAACGGGCCACCCGGCCGAGCGCCGCGAGCACGCGCTCGTTGCGCAGGTTGAGCTGCGGCTGGCTTGGCAGGAAGTGGTGGAGGTAGTACTGCCGGCGGCGCGGCTCCCACGTCCATGCGCTGCCGCCGAAGACGGAGAGCCAGTTGTTCGGCGGCGTGCCGTCGGGCGACGGATCGGCCCAGACATACCAGTCGGCATAGGCGCCCGCATGGTGGGCGCGGCTTGCCTTGAACCAGCCATGCTCGTTGGATGTATGGCTCCAGACCTGATCGACGATGACCTTGAGGCCAAGTTCGTGCGCCCTTGCCACCAGGGCATCGAAGTCGGCGAGGGTGCCGTAGGCCGGATCCACCGCGCAGTAGTCGGCGACGTCGTAGCCGAAGTCCTTCTGCGGCGAGACATAGAAAGGGCAGAGCCAGATGGCGTCGACGCCGAGGTCGGCGATGTAGGACAGTTTCTGGGTGATTCCGGGCAGATCGCCGATGCCGTCGCCATTCGTGTCGAGAAAGCTGCGCGGATAGATCTGGTAGATGACCGCGCCGCGCCACCATTCGTTGGACATCAAGTCAGTTCCTGTCCATCGCTGTCGTGGAGGAGTGTTCGGACAGGGTCCGCGCCGTCCTGGGCGATGGTGCCGGATGAGGGGATTGAACCCCCGACCTTCGGTTTACAAAACCGCTGCTCTACCGCTGAGCTAATCCGGCGTACGTCGCCGCGGGGTCTGCCGCGAACCAAGCGGGCGGGTGCCGCTTACCGTGAAATCTTGCCGAAGGCAAGGCGGCGGCTCGCCCACCCGGCGGGTTGTTGTTCGCTTATCGCGGGCGGGCCAGCTCGTACAGGGCGATCGCCGCCGCGTTGGAGACGTTGAGACTTTCCATGCCGCGGTTGATCGGGATGCGCGCCATCAGGTCGCAATGCTCGCGGGTCAGGCGTCGCAGGCCTTCGCCCTCGGCGCCCAGCACGAGCGCGACTTTGCCTGTCAGATCAGCCTCATGGAGCTGGGTGCTCGCATCGGCGTCGAGCCCGACGCACCAGTAGCCGGCCTGCTTCAGCCGATCCAGGGTCCTGGCCAGGTTGACGACCCTGACCAGCGGTACGCGCTCCATGGCGCCCGAGGCGGCTTTGGCCAAAGTCCCTGTCGAGGGTGGGGAATTGCGCTCGGGAACCACCACTGCGGCAACGCCGAAGGCGGCCGAGGAGCGGAGGATCGCCCCGACATTGTGCGGATCGGTGACCTGATCGAGCAGGACAACCCGGGCGCTCTCCTGCCCCTCGGTGGCCCGCACGATGTCTTCGAGGTCGGGCTCCTCCAGCGCGTCGACCTGGGCGGCGATCCCCTGATGGACGGCGCCGCGCGGAAGCAGCCGTTCGAGCGCGTCGCGGGCCATGACGTCCGGACGCGGCAGCCGATTGTGGCTCTGGGAAAGCGCGGCAATACGCGGTCCAAGGGTGGCGTCTGCTTCGGCGCTGACGACGATCCGGAAGGTCTGCCGGTCGGGATTGGCAATGGCCGCCAGAACCGGATGCACACCGTACAGCCATACCCCCCGGCCATTATGTCGCTGGGCCGTATCGCCGCGCTGGCCTCGTCCTCGATCCTGGGCGCCAAATCGCGGTGTTGCGTGCTGCGAATCCGCGGTCCGACCCGGCCTGTGCTTGTTTTTCATGATGGCGCGACCTATTATTACCTCTTACAAGAGTTCGCAAGTCACCCCCACCAGCCGCGCTTCCGAAGTGGCAGGGCGGGGTTGCTTGCTTTGTACCGCGGGTTTCGTCGTTGACAATTCGAGCTAATTCCTCATAGTGCGCGGCTTCCGTTGCAACGGCCTGTCCGCAAGCGCGGAGGGGTGGCCGAGTGGCTAAAGGCAGCAGACTGTAAATCTGCCCGCGTCAGCGTACGTAGGTTCGAATCCTACCCCCTCCACCAGCTCAGGCAGCGGGGAGGCGCAAGGAGAAGGGCGGTTCATCGGAGGTCGAAATCCCGGACGGGTGTTGGATTTAGGCGGGTGTAGCTCAATGGTAGAGCTCCAGCCTTCCAAGCTGGCTACGTGGGTTCGATTCCCATCACCCGCTCCATCACCAAGCGCACGGTCAGCGAACGAAATCGCGCGGTACGAGATCGAAGCTTTTTAAGAACGGGCAAGGCCCGAAGGCACAGGAAGAGCGGACATGACGAAGGCGAAATTTGAGCGGAACAAGCCGCACTGCAACATCGGGACGATCGGGCACGTTGACCACGGGAAGACGTCGCTGACGGCGGCGATCACGAAGGTGCTTGCTGAGACGGGTGGTGCGACGTTCATGGCGTACGACCAGATCGACAAGGCGCCGGAGGAGAAGGCGCGCGGGATCACGATCAACACGGCGCATGTCGAGTACGAGACGAAGAACCGGCACTATGCGCATGTGGACTGCCCTGGCCACGCGGACTACGTGAAGAACATGATCACGGGCGCGGCGCAGATGGACGGCGCGATCCTGGTGGTGTCGGCTGCTGACGGGCCGATGCCGCAGACGCGCGAGCACATCCTGCTGGCGCGTCAGGTTGGCGTGCCTGCGCTGGTGGTGTTCCTGAACAAGTGCGACATGGTCGAGGATCCGGAGCTTCTGGACCTGGTGGAGCTCGAGGTTCGCGAGCTGCTGTCGAAGTACGAGTTCCCGGGGGACAAGATCCCGATCGTGCGGGGCTCGGCGCTGATGGCGCTGGAGGGGAAGGACCCGAAGCTGGGCAAGGAAGCGGTTCTGGCGCTGATGGCGGCGGTTGACGAGACGATCCCGCAGCCGACGCGTCCGAAGGACAAGCCGTTCCTGATGCCGATCGAGGACGTGTTCACGATCTCGGGTCGCGGCACGGTGGTGACGGGCCGCGTGGAGCGCGGGATCGTGAAGGTGAACGACGAAGTGGAGATCGTGGGCCTGAAGCCGACGACGAAGACGGTCGTGACGGGCGTCGAGATGTTCCGCAAGCTGCTGGACAGCGGCGAGGCGGGCGACAACATCGGAGCGCTGCTGCGCGGCACGAAGCGCGAGGAGGTCGAGCGCGGCCAGGTTCTGGCGGCGCCGGGCTCGATCACGCCGCACACGAAGTTCAAGGCGGAGGCGTACATCCTGACGAAGGAAGAGGGCGGTCGTCATACGCCGTTCTTCTCGAACTACCGTCCGCAGTTCTACTTCCGGACGACGGACGTGACGGGTCAGGTCGTGCTGCCGGCGGGAACGGAGATGGTGATGCCTGGCGACAACATCGCCATGGAAGTGCACCTGATCGCGCCGATCGCGATGGACGAGGGCCTGCGCTTCGCCATCCGCGAAGGCGGCCGCACCGTCGGCGCCGGCGTCGTCGCCAAGATCATCGAGTAGTCGCAGGAAGAGGCAGCCGGGCGCGGCAATACGAGGACAGAACTATGGTGAACCAGAGCATCCGCATCCGGCTGAAGGCGTTTGACCACCGCGTGCTCGACCAGTCGACCAGCGAGATCGTCAACACGGCCAAGCGCACCGGCGCCCAGGTCCGTGGCCCGATCCCGCTGCCGACCGACATCGAGCGCTTCACGGTCAACCGCAGCCCCCATGTCGACAAGAAGAGCCGCGAGCAGTTCGAGATCCGCACGCACCGCCGTGTCCTCGACATCGTCGATCCGACCCCGCAGACCGTGGACGCGCTGATGAAGCTCGACCTCGCCGCGGGCGTCGACGTGGAAATCAAGCTCTAAGGAAGACGTCGCGTCATGCGTACGGGAATTATCGCGCGCAAGATGGGCATGACCCGCCTCTTTGGCGAGGATGGGTCGCACGTGCCTGTTACCGTGCTCAAGCTGGACAACTGCCAGGTCGTGGCCGTTCGCACGGCAGAGAAGGACGGCTATTCGGCCGTTCAGCTCGGCGTCGGCAAGGCGAAGGTGAAGAACGTCGGCAAGCCGATGCGCGGCCATTTCGCGAAGGCGAAGGTCGAGCCGAAGCGCAAGCTGGCCGAGTTCCGCGTCGCCAAGGACGCGGTGCTTGAGGTCGGCGCCGAGATCACGGCGGGCCACTACGTGCCCGGCCAGTTCGTCGACGTTGCCGGCATCACGATCGGCAAGGGCTTCAGCGGCGTCATGAAGCGCTGGAACTTCGCGGGCCTCGAGGCCTCGCACGGCGTGTCCATCAGCCATCGTTCGCACGGTTCGACCGGCGGCCGCCAGGACCCCGGCAAGACCTGGAAGAACAAGAAGATGGCCGGCCATTTCGGCGTCGAGCGCGTGACCACGCAGAACCTTAAGGTCGTCGCCACCGATGTCGATCGCGGCTTGATCATGATCAAGGGCGCGGTTCCGGGTTCGGAAGGCGGCTACGTCATGGTCACGGACGCGGTGAAGCGCAAGCGTCCCAAGGAAGCGCCGTTCCCCGCGGCGGTCCGCGCGGCCGCAGCTGCCGAGGCGCCGGCCGAGGCGAAGAAGGAATAACGACGATGAAAGTCGCCGTCACAACACTCGAGAACAAGAAGTCCGGCGAGATCGAGCTCGCCGACGAGATCTTCGGCCTGCCGGCGCGCAAGGACATCCTCGCGCGCATGGTGCGCTGGCAGCTTGCCAAGCGCCAGCAGGGCACGCACGACACCAAGGAGATCGGCGAGATCTCCGGTGGCGGTCGCAAGCCGTGGAACCAGAAGGGCAGCGGCCGCGCGCGCCAGGGCTCGACCCGCAGCCCGCAGTGGCGCAAGGGCGCCGTGATCTTCGGGCCGACGCCGCGCAGCCACGCGCACGACCTGCCGAAGAAGGTGCGCAAGCTCGCCCTCAAGACGGCGCTTTCCGCCAAGCAGGCGGACGGCAAGCTGATCGTGCTCGAGGGTGTCGAGATCAAGGAAGCGAAGACCAAGGAAGTGGCGAAGCGCTTCGCCAAGCTCGGCTGGTCCTCGGTCCTGCTGATCGACGGTCCGACGGTCGACGAGAAGTTTGCCAAGGCCGCCCGCAACATCCCCGGCGTCGACGTGCTGCCGCAGCAGGGCGCCAACGTCTACGACATCCTGCGTCGCGACACGCTGGTCCTGACCCGCGCGGCCGTGCAGCATCTGGAGGCGCGCCTGAAATGAGCAAGGCGAATCAGAAGCCGACCCTGACCAAGGATCAGCTCTACGGGGTGATCCTGTCGCCGGTCATCACCGAGAAGGCGACCCAGGGCTCGCAGCACAACCAGGTCACGTTCCGCGTGCGCACCGATGCCTCGAAGCCGGTGATCCGCGCGGCGATCGAAGGTCTGTTCAACGTCAAGGTCAAGGCGGTCAACACCGTCAATGTCCGCGGCAAGACGAAGCGCTTCCGCGGCCATCTCGGGTTCCGCTCCGACTACAAGAAGGCGATCGTGTCGCTGGCCGAAGGCCATACGATCGACGTCACCACGGGTATCTGAGGCGGATCATGGCACTCAAGCAATTCAAGCCGGTGACGCCTTCGCTGCGTTCGGTCGTCCTGATCGACCGCGAGGAGCTGTACAAGGGCCGGCCGGTCAAGTCGCTGACCAAGGGCCTGCGCAAGAGCGGCGGCCGCAACAACCACGGCCACATCACGACGCGCCACCATGGCGGCGGTCACAAGAAGCTCTACCGCGTCGTCGACTTCAAGCGCCGCAAGTTCGACGTCGAGGCGACGGTCGAGCGGCTGGAGTATGACCCGAACCGCACGGCGTTCATCGCGCTGCTCAAGTACAAGGACGGCGAGCAGGCCTACATCCTGGCGCCGCAGCGCCTGGCCGTCGGCGACAAGGTGGTGTCGGGCGAGCGCGTCGACATCCGTCCGGGCAATGCGCTGCCGATGCGCAACATCCCGGTCGGGACCATCATCCACAACATCGAGATCAAGCCCGGCCGCGGCGGTCAGCTTGCGCGCTCAGCCGGCACCTTCGTGCAGCTGGTGGGCAAGGACCAGGGCTTTGCGCTGCTGCGGTTGAGCTCGGGCGAGGTCCGCAAGGTCCGCGCCGAGTGCTTCGCCACGATCGGCGCGGTGTCGAACCCGGACCAGCAGAACCAGTCGATCGGCAAGGCCGGCCGCAACCGCTGGAAGGGCTGGCGCCCGACCGTGCGCGGCACCGCGATGAACCCGATCGACCATCCGCACGGTGGCGGCGAGGGCCGCACCAAGGGCGGCCGTCATCCGGTCACGCCGTGGGGTCGTCCGACCAAGGGCTACAAGACACGCCACAACAAGTCGACGGACCAGTACATCGTCCGTCGGCGGAACGCGAAATAACGGGAGATCGACGTGGCACGTTCGGTTTGGAAGGGTCCGTTCGTCGACGGATACCTCTTGAAGAAGGCGGACAAGTCGCGGGGCACGGGCCGCAACGAGATCATCAAGATCTGGTCGCGCCGCTCGACCATCCTGCCGCAGTTCGTCGGGCTCACCTTCGGCGTCTACAACGGACACAAGTTCCTGCCGGTGCTGGTGACCGAGAACATGGTCGGGCACAAGTTCGGTGAGTTCGCTCCGACCCGCAACTTCCATGGCCACACCGCCACCGGCGGTGGGGACAAGACGGCGAAGAGGGCCGGCTGATGAGCAAGCAGGCGCGCGCGCGCGATCTCAAGGACAACGAGGCGCAGGCCATCGCCCGGGCGATCCGCATCAGCCCGCGCAAGCTCAACCTCGTCGCTGGTCTCATCCGCGGCAAGGACGCGACCAAGGCGCTGGCCGATCTCACCTTCTCGAAGCGCCGCATCGCCGGCACGGTGAAGAAGGTGCTGCAGGCGGCGATCGCCAACGCCGAGAACAACCATCAGCTCGACGTCGATCGGCTGTTCGTCGCCGAGGCCCATGTCGGCAAGTCGCTGCAGATGCGCCGCTTCCATGCGCGCGGCCGCGGCCGGTCGGCGAGCATCGTCAAGTCGTTCAGCCATTTGACCGTCATCGTGCGCGAGCGCGATGAGAAGAAATCTGTGGAGACCGCGTAATGGGTCAGAAAGTCAATCCGATCGGGTTGCGGGTCGGCATCAACCGCACCTGGGACTCGCGCTGGTTCGCTGATAGCGACTACGCGAAGCTGCTCCACGAGGATCTCAAGCTGCGCCAGTTCCTGACGGACCGGCTGCAGCAGGCCGGCGTCGCGCGCATCGTCATCGAGCGGCCGGCCAAGAAGGCGCGGATCACGATCCACAGCGCCCGTCCCGGCGTCGTGATCGGCAAGAAGGGCGCCGACATCGAGAAGCTGCGTAGCGACCTCGCCAAGATGACCAACGGCGAGGTGAACCTGAACATCGTCGAGATCCGCAAGCCGGAGATCGATGCGAAGCTGATCGCCGAGAACATTGCGCAGCAGCTCGAGCGCCGCGTCGCGTTCCGCCGCGCCATGAAGCGCTCGGTGCAGTCGGCGATGCGCCTGGGCGCCCAAGGCATCCGCATCAACTGCGGCGGCCGCCTCGGTGGCGCCGAGATCGCGCGGGTCGAGTGGTACCGCGAGGGGCGCGTGCCGCTGCACACCCTGCGCGCCGACATCGATTTCGGCACGGCGACGGCAAAGACGACCTACGGGACCTGCGGCGTCAAGGTCTGGGTGTTCAAGGGCGAGATCATGGCCCACGACCCGATGGCCCAGGACAAGCGCGCGGCCGAGCAGGCGCCGGTGCGCTGAGCCGAGCCCTAGAGGAACACGAACATGCTTTCACCGAAGCGCACCAAATACCGCAAGGCGCACAAGGGCCGCATCCACGGCCTGGCCAAGGGCGGCACGACGCTCAATTTCGGCGCCTTTGGCCTGAAGGCCATGGAGCCGGAGCGCGTCACCGCGCGCCAGATCGAGGCTGCCCGCCGGACCATCACGCGCCACCTGAAGCGCGAGGGCCGCGTGTGGATCCGCATCTTCCCGGACGTGCCGGTCTCGACCAAGCCGGCCGAAGTGCGCATGGGCTCCGGCAAGGGCTCGCCTGAATACTGGGTCTGCCGCGTCAAGCCGGGCCGGATCATGTTCGAGATCGACGGCGTGTCGCGCGCGATCGCCGAGGAGGCGTTCACGCTTGCGGCGGCGAAGCTGCCGATCAAGACCAAGCTCGTGACGCGCCTCGGTCAGTAAGAGGGTGATGGAAATGAAAGCTTCCGACGTCCGCGCCAAGAGCAATGACGAGCTGACGGCTCAGCTCGCCGATTTGCGCAAGGAGCAGTTCAATCTGCGCTTCCAGCGTGCGAGCGGCCAGCTCGAGAACACCAGCCGCGTGCGCGCCGTGCGCCGCGACATCGCCAGGATCATGACGGCGCTCGGCCAACGCCAGCGTCCCGCCTCGTAAGGACTGAGAGAAGAACGATGCCCCGTCGAGTTCTGCAAGGAGTGGTCACGAGCGACGTCAACGAGAAGACCGTCACGGTCCTCGTCGAGCGCCGCTTCATGCACCCCGTCTACAAGAAGTTCATCGTGCGCTCGAAGAAGTATCTGGCGCACGACGAATCCAACAACGTGAAAACCGGCGAGATGGTTCGCATCCGCGAGTGCAAGCCGATTTCGAAGCGCAAGCGGTGGGAGATCGTCTCCGAAACCGCCGCCGCGGCGAAGGCCTGAGCGCGCAGCCTAGGAGAAGGACGACAAAACCATGATCCAGATGCGTACCAATCTGGACGTCGCCGACAATTCCGGCGCGCGCCGCGTTCAGTGCATCAAGGTCCTCGGCGGCTCGAAGCGCAAGACCGCCTCGATCGGCGATGTGATCGTCATTTCGGTCAAGGAGGCGATCCCGCGCGGCCGCGTGAAGAAAGGCGACGTGCACAAGGCCGTCATCGTGCGGACGTCGAAGGAGATCCGCCGCCAGGACGGCTCGACCGTGCGCTTCGACCGCAACGCCGCCGTCCTGATCAGCAAGGAAGGCGAGCCGATCGGCACGCGCATCTTCGGGCCCGTCACGCGCGAGCTGCGCTCCAAGGGCTACATGAAAATCATCAGCCTGGCGCCAGAGGTGCTGTGATGGCCGCGAAGCTCAAGATCAAGAAGGGCGACAACGTCGTCGTGATCACCGGCCGCGACCGCGGCAAGACCGGTGAAGTGATGAAGGTCATGCCCGATGACGGCCGCGTCATTGTCCAGGGCGTGAACATGGTGAAGCGCCATACGTCGCCGCGTCCCGGCCAGCCCGGCGGCATCGTGGAGAAGGAGGCGTCGATCCACGTCTCCAACGTCGCCCATGTCGACCCCAAGGATCGCAAGCCGACCCGCGTGGGCTTCAAGGTCACGGATGGCCGCAAGGTCCGGATCGCGCGCCGCTCCGGCGAGATGATTGATCGGTGAATGCCATGACGACCCGTCTGCAAGACTATTACGCCAAGTCCGTCCGTCCGCAGCTCATGGAGCAGTTCAAGTACTCGAACGCGTTCCAGGTGCCGAGGATCGAGAAGATCGTCGTGAACATGGGCGTCGGCGAGGCTGCCCATGACAGCAAGAAGATGGACGCCGCCGTGGCGGAGCTCACCGCGATCACCGGCCAGAAGCCGGTCGTCGCCCGGGCCCGCAAGGCGATCGCGAACTTCAAGCTGCGCCGCGGCCTGCCGATCGGTGCCAAGGTGACGCTGCGCGGCGCGCGGATGTACGAGTTCCTCGATCGCCTGGTCACGATCGCGCTGCCGCGCGTGCGCGACTTCCGCGGCCTGTCGGGCCGCAGCTTCGATGGCCGCGGCAACTACGCGATCGGCCTCAAGGAGCAGATCGTCTTCCCGGAGATCAACTACGACAAGATCGACGCGATCCGCGGGATGGACATCATCATCGTGACGACGGCCCAGACGAACGAGGAGGCGAAGGCGCTCCTCAAGGGCTTCAACATGCCGTTCCTCAATTAAGCCGCAAGGGAAGACAGGACAGACCCATGGCGAAGAAGAGTTCCGTCGAGAAGAACAAGCGTCGCGAGCGCATGGTCAAGCAGTATGCTGCCAAGCGCGCGAAGCTGAAGGCGATCGCGGACAACAAGCAACTCCCGATGGAAGAGCGGTTTGCGGCGCGTCTGAAGCTGGCCGAGCTGCCGCGCAACGCGGCACCGTCGCGCGTGCGTCTTCGCTGCGAGCTGACCGGTCGGCCTCGGGGTAATTATAGGAAGTTCAAGCTGTCGCGCATCGCGCTGCGGGATCTGGCCTCGACAGGGCAGATTCCCGGCATGGTGAAGTCGAGCTGGTAGGAGTTTCTGGATATGGCGATGAGCGATCCTTTGGGTGATATGCTGACGCGCATCCGGAATGCGCAGACCGCCGGTCAGTCGACGGTGCTGTGCCCGGCATCGCGTCTGCGGCGGAACGTGCTGGATGTGTTGCAGCGCGAAGGTTACATCCGCGGCTATTCCTGGTCGGAGCAGCGCAGTGCGATTGCGGAGTTCACGATCGAGCTGAAGTACCACGAGGGTACTCCGGTCATTCGTGACATCACGCGCATCTCGAAGCCCGGCCGCCGCGTCTATTCGAAGATCAAGGACCTGGGCCGCGTGTCCGGCGGCCTTGGCATTTCGATCCTGTCGACGCCGCAGGGCGTCATGTCGGATGCCGAGGCGCGGGCCGCCAATGTCGGCGGCGAAGTTCTCTGCAAGGTGTTCTAAGGCGCAAGGGGCAATTCAATGTCGCGTATCGGAAAACTGCCGGTCGCCGTCCCCAGCGGCGTGAAGATCGAAGTCGCCGGCCAGACGATCACGGCGAGCGGCAAGCTCGGCAAGCAGACGCTTCGCGTCCATCCTGACATCGCGGTCAAGATGGAGAGCGACAAGGTCGTGCTCGCCCCGCGCTCGATGTCGAAGCGCACGCGCGCCCTGTGGGGCACGAACCGCGCGCTGCTGCAGAATCTGGTCACCGGTGTCGCCACCGGCTTCAGCCAGAACCTCGAGATCAACGGCGTCGGATACCGCGCCGCGCTCGAGGGCAAGGCCCTGAACCTGCAGCTCGGCTTCAGCCACGACGTCAAGTACCCGCTGCCCGAGGGCGTCAGCGTCAAGATCGGCGACAAGCAGGCTGCGATTGCGATCACCGGCGCGGACCGTCGCCTGGTCGGCCAGGTCGCGGCCGAGATCCGCGGCTTCCGCAAGCCGGAGCCCTACAAGGGCAAGGGCATCAAGTACTCGACCGAGAAGATCCGCCGTAAGGAAGGCAAGAAGAAGTAGCCATGGCCACGCAGAAATCAAAGGCGCTGTTCGAGCGGCGCCAGCAGCGCGCGCGGACCAGCCTCCGCAGCAAGTCGGCCGGGCGGCCGCGGCTGTCGGTCTTCCGCTCGTCGAAGCACATCTATGCGCAGATCATCGACGACGCGAAGGGCGCGACGGTGGTTGCAGCCTCGACCCTGGAAGCCGATATAAAGGGCAAGGTCAAGACGGGCGCCGACATCAAGGCCGCGAAGGAAGTCGGGCTGCTGATCGCCAGCCGTGCCATCAAGGCCGGGCTGAAGGAGGTCGTGTTCGACCGCGGCGGCTACATCTATCACGGGCGCGTAAAGGCGCTTGCGGACGGGGCGCGCGAAGGCGGCCTGTCGTTCTGATCGTCAGTTGACCGGATAAAGTCGCAAGGGATTATCGTAATGGCACGTGCACAGGGCGCGGAACGGGGCAGCCGACGGGGTGAGGGCGGCGACCGCAGTGGGCGGGACGACCGCGAGTCCGAGCTGATCGAAAAGCTGGTCAGCATCAACCGTGTCGCCAAGGTCGTGAAGGGCGGCCGGCGCTTCGGCTTCGCCGCGATCGTCGTCGTCGGCGACGGCAAGGGCCGGGCCGGCTACGGCACCGGCAAGGCGCGCGAGGTGCCCGAGGCCATCCGCAAGGCAACGGAGCAGGCCAAGCGCAGCATGGTCCGCATCCCGCTGCGCGAGGGGCGGACGCTGCACCACGACGCCAATGGCCGCTTCGGCTCCGGCAAGGTCGTGGTTCGCTCGGCCAAGCCCGGCACCGGCATCATCGCCGGCGGTCCGATGCGCGCCGTGTTCGAATCGCTCGGGCTGCAGGACATCGTCGCCAAGTCGGTCGGGTCCAGCAATCCGCACAACATGATCAAGGCGACGTTCGCGGCGCTGACCGACATGTCGAGCCCGCGCGCGGTCGCCGCGAAGCGCGGCAAGAAGGTCAGCGACCTGTTCGGTCGCCGCGAAGGCGACGCCGCGACTGCGGCGGCACGGGAGTAAGCGTCGATGGCCAAGAAGACAGCGAAGCCGCAGGCAGGCGGCAAGACCATCCGCATCACCCAGATGGCCAGCCCCATCGGGCGGACGCAGGATCAGCGCGCGACGCTGGTGGGCCTCGGCCTGAACAAGCGGCACCGCAGCAGGGAACTGATCGATACGCCCGCGGTCCGCGGCATGATTAACAAGGTGCGCCATATGCTGCGCATCGAAGAAGCCGGCTGACGGCGGTTCGCCGGTCGAAGGCTGGAGAGTAAGAGATGAAGCTCAACGAGATTCGCGATAATCGCGGCGCCACGCAGGCACGCAAGCGCGTCGGCCGCGGCATCGGCTCCGGGCTGGGCAAGACATCCGGCCGCGGCGGCAAGGGCCAGACCGCGCGCTCCGGCGTGTCCCTCAACGGCTTCGAAGGCGGCCAGACGCCGATCTATCGCCGCCTGCCCAAGCGCGGTTTCAACAACGCCTTCGCGCGCGAGTTCCAGGAGATCAACCTCGATCGCCTGCAGCAGGCGATCGACGAGAAGCGTGTTTCGGTCGATCAGACCGTAACGGCGGCCAGCTTGGTCGAGAGCGGCGTCCTGCGCCGCAGCTTCGACGGTATCCGCCTGCTTGGCGAGGGCAGGGACAAGTTCAAGGCCAAGCTGACGATCGAGGTCGCGGGCGCGTCGAAGTCGGCCGTCGAGGCGATAGAGAAGGCGGGCGGCAAGGTGATCGTGCTGCCGGCGGTCCGCGAATCCGTGGTCAAGGCCGCCGAAGCGCGCCGCGAGAAGCGGGCCAAGCGGGCGCAGAAGAATGCCAAGCCGTCCGGCAAGGCGGCGGCTGAGAAGCCTGCAGAAAAGCCTGCGTCCTGACGCCAACCTCGAGGGTTTGAAGTCGCTATGGCATCAGCAGCCGAGCAGCTTGCAGCGTCATTGAATTTCGGAGCCTTCAGCAAGGCGACGGAGCTCAAGAAGCGACTGTGGTTCACGCTCGGCGCGCTGATCATCTACCGCCTCGGCACGTATATTCCGATTCCGGGCATCGATCCCGCCATCCTGGCCGAGCTCTTCCGCCAGCAGCAGGGCGGCATCCTCGGCATGTTCGACATGTTTTCGGGCGGCGCGCTTGGACGAATGACCGTCTTCGCGCTGAACATCATGCCGTACATCTCGGCGTCCATCATCATCCAGCTCATGACGGCGGTCTCGCCGACGCTGGAGGCGCTGAAGAAGGAAGGCGAAGCCGGCCGCAAGAAGATGAACCAGTACACGCGCTACCTGACGGTGGTGCTGGCGCTGTTTCAGGCCTTCGGCATCGCGGTCGGTCTGGAGGGCATGCGCGGGAGCGCCGGTACGGCCGTGCTGGACCCCGGGCTGTTCTTCCGCCTGACGACGGTCATCACGCTCACCGGCGGCACGATGTTCCTGATGTGGCTCGGCGAGCAGATCACCGCGCGCGGCGTCGGCAACGGCATCTCACTGATCATCTTCGCCGGCATCGTCGCAAACCTGCCATCCGCGCTGGCCGCCACCTTCGAACTGGGCCGCACGGGCGCGATCTCGACGATCATCATCATGGTCCTGCTGATCGGCGCGGTCGCGGTCGTCACCGGGATCGTGTTCATCGAGCGTGCCCAGCGCCGGATCATCGTGCAGTATCCGAAGCGCCAGGTCGGCAACAAGATGTTCGGCGGCGAGGCGTCGCACCTGCCGCTGAAGATCAACACGGCCGGCGTCATTCCGCCGATCTTCGCGAGCTCTCTGCTGCTCCTCCCGCTGACCTTCGCCAATTTCACGAGCGGCAGCGGTCCGGAATGGCTGCAGTGGATCACACAGCAGCTCGCGCACGGCCAGCCGGCGTACATGATCAGCTATGTCGCGCTGATCATCTTCTTCGCCTTCTTCTACACCGCGGTCGTCTTCAACCCGGTCGAAACGGCCGACAATCTGAAGAAGTACGGCGGCTTCATCCCGGGCATCCGTCCCGGCAAGAACACGGCGGACTACCTCGACTACGTGCTGACGCGCCTCACCGTCCTCGGCGCGCTCTATCTGGCGCTCATCTGCCTCATCCCGGAATGGCTCATCTCGTACTGGTCGGTGCCTTTCTACTTCGGCGGCACTTCGCTGCTGATCGTCGTCAGCGTGACCATGGACACGGTCGCGCAGATCCATTCGCATCTGCTCGCGCACCAGTATGAGGGCCTGATCAAGAAGGCCAAGCTGCGCGGACGTCGCGGTTGAGAGGCGGCCGGCAGCCATGAACATCGTGCTTCTCGGCCCTCCGGGGGCGGGCAAGGGGACCCAGGCGCGCCGTCTGCAGGACGATTACGGCCTGATCCAGCTTTCGACCGGGGACATGCTGCGTGCGGCGGTGGCCGCCGGCACGCCGCTCGGACAGAAGGCCAAGAAGATCATGGAAGCCGGGCAACTCGTGCCAGACGAGGTGATCGTCGGCATGATTGCCGACCGGATCGGCCAGCCCGACTGCAAGGACGGCTTCATCCTCGACGGCTTCCCCCGGACGGTGCCGCAAGCCAAGGCGCTGGACGTCATGCTCTCCGAGCGCGGCCAGAAGCTCGACCATGTGATCGAGATGAAGGTGGATGACGCTGCCCTGATCGACCGCGTGTCGGGCCGCTTCACCTGCGCCAAGTGCGGAACGGGTTACCATGACCGCCACAAGCCGACCCGCAAGCCGGGGGTCTGCGACGTGTGTGGGTCGACCGACTTTACCCGGCGCGCGGACGACAACGCCGAGACGATCAAGGCCCGGCTGGGCGCCTACCACGCCCAGACTGCGCCGATCCTGCCGTACTACCAGGCCAAGGGGACCCTGAAATCGGTCGACGGCATGGCTCCGATCGACGCGGTGGGTGCGGCCATTGCGCGCATCCTCGGCCCGGCCAAAACCCCGAGCCGGTCAAAGGGTTAGGCCGGTGTCCCAGGATCGTAAAGAGATGTTAAGTCTGGTTGACTCGCCGCTTCGGACCCATATAATCCCCGCCCACTCGGTGGGACCGGAGCCACGGCGGGGCTATCCGCTTTTTTTGCATGCAATAACGTCAGGCTCGGCGGCCTGACGCCTACCAAACGCTGAGGAGAGCACCCGTGGCGCGTATCGCTGGCGTCAACATTCCGACTAACAAGCGCGTGGTCATCGCGCTCCGCTACATTTATGGGATCGGCCCGGCCAAGGCGCGGGAGATCTGCACCAAGGTCGGTATTCCCGACGTCAAGCGCGTGAACCAGCTCTCGGATGACGAGGTGTTGCGCATCCGCGAGACGATCGACCGCGACTATCAGGTCGAGGGCGACCTGCGCCGTCAGATCGCGATGAACATCAAGCGCCTGATGGACCTCGGTACGTATCGCGGCCTGCGTCACCGCAAGGGCCTGCCGGTCCGCGGCCAGCGCACGCACACCAATGCCCGGACCCGCAAGGGCAAGGCGCGTCCGATCGCCGGCAAGAAGATCGCGACGAAGAAGTAAGGATCAGAAGATCATGGCGAAACCGCAAGCAGCCGCCGGCGCGACGTCGACCGCACGTCCGCGCCGCCGCGAGCGCAAGAACATCACCTCGGGCGTCGCGCACGTGAACGCGAGCTTCAACAACACGATGGTGACCATCACCGACGCGCAGGGGAACACGATCGCCTGGTCGTCCTCGGGCACGCAGGGCTTCAAGGGCTCGCGCAAGTCGACGCCGTACGCGGCGCAGATGGCCGCCGAAGACGCCGGCCGCAAGGCGATGGAGCACGGCGTCCGCACCCTCGAGGTCGAGGTGAAGGGCCCTGGCTCGGGCCGTGAGTCGGCCCTGCGCGCGCTGCAGTCGGTCGGCTTCGTGATCACGTCGATCCGCGACGTGACGCCGATCCCGCACAACGGTTGCCGGCCGCCGAAGCGCCGGCGCGTCTGACGAATTGAAACCGCCGGGATCGCCCGGCGCATATACGAGGCGCGCGGCATGTCGAATGCCGCACGATGAGGCAAAAGGTGAGACCCGTCATTCAGAAGAACTGGAAGGAATTGATCAAGCCGGGCAAGCTCGATATCGAGCCCGGCGATGATCCGAAGCGCGAGGCGACGATCGTTGCCGAGCCGCTCGAGCGCGGCTTCGGCCTGACGCTGGGCAACGCGCTGCGCCGCATCCTGCTGTCGTCGCTGCAGGGCGCCGCCATCACGTCGATCAAGATCGATGGCGTGCTGCACGAATTCTCGTCGATTCCCGGCGTGCGCGATGACGTCACCGACATCGTCCTGAACGTGAAGGCGGTGGCACTCCGCATGCACGGCGAGGGGCCGAAGCGCATCTACCTGCGCGCGACGGGTCCGGGCGAGGTCACTGCCGGCCAGATCGAGGCCGGCCATGACATCGAGATCATGAACCCCGAGCATGTGATCTGCACGCTCGACGACGGCGCCAAGCTGTCGATGGAGATGACCGTCGAGACCGGCAAGGGCTATGTCCCCGGGACGACCAACCGTCCGGCCGATGCGCCGATCGGGCTCATCCCCGTCGATGCGCTGTTCAGCCCCGTCAAGAAGGTCGCCTACAAGGTCGAGAACACGCGCGTCGGCCAGGTCACTGACTACGACAAGCTGTCGATGCGGGTGGAGACCAACGGCGCCGTGACGCCGGAGGACGCGGTGGCGCTGGCCGCCCGGATCCTCCAGGACCAGCTCCAGCTCTTCATCAACTTCGAGGAGCCGACGCAGGAGAAGCCTGAGGAGCTGGCGAGCGAGCTGCCGTTCAACAAGAACCTGCTGATGAAGGTCGACGAGCTCGAGCTGTCGGTCCGGTCGGCGAACTGCCTGAAGAACGACAACATCATCTACATCGGCGATCTCGTGCAGAAGACCGAGGCGGAGATGTTGCGGACGCCGAATTTCGGCCGCAAGTCGCTCAACGAGATCAAGGAAGTCCTTGCCCAGATGGGTCTCCATCTCGGCATGAAGATTCCGAATTGGCCGCCCGAGAACATCGAGGAACTGGCCAAGAAGCTCGAAGAGCCGTACTGAGCCGCCGCACGTAGTAAGGAGTAGACAGTCATGCGCCACGGAGTTGCGGGCCGCAAGCTCGGTCGCACCACAAGCCACCGCAAGGCGACCTTCGCCAACATGGCGACGGCCCTCATCGTCCATGAGCAGATCCGCACCACGCTGCCCAAGGCCAAGGAGCTGCGCCCAGTGGTGGAGAAGCTGATCACGCTGGGCAAGCGCGGGGGGCTGCACGCCCGACGCCAGGCCCTGTCGGTGGTCAAGGACACCGAGGTGGCCGCGAAGCTCTTCGGGGCGCTCGCCGAGCGCTACAAGGAGCGTAAGGGCGGCTACACGCGCGTCCTGCGCGCCGGCTCGCGCTACGGCGATGCCGCCGACATGGCGGTCATCGAGCTGGTCGATCGCGATCCCGCCGCGAAGGGTGCCGCCGACAAGGCGCGCCACGAGGCCGAGCAGAAGGCCCGGGCCGAGGCCGAGGGAGCCGAGGCGCCCGCCGCCTGATCTGAGACAGATCGCGGACTGAATCCGGGGGCGGTTTTCCGATGCGAAAACCGCCCCCGATTTGCGTCTGGCGCCAGAGCCGGGACGGGCCGCCGGTACGACGTCGTTTGCGACCGCGCCGGATGCCGGCGATATGCGGGTCGGCGATGCGCCGCGTGCGGCGCAGGTCGGACCGGCTTGTGCGCCCGACGATCGCGCGGCCGACCCGTTTGCTTTCCGCGCCCCGGTGCTACACTGCCGACTCTTCGAGCAACGGCTGCGCCGCACATGCCGCCCACGGGCCGAAACGTGAAATCCTTCCTGCTTGCACTGCTTGCGCTCATCATGGTGCCGCTGGCTCCCACCGTTGCGCAGACCCGCACGGTTCCGCAGTCAAAGGCCGAGGTCGAGTTCTCCTACGCGCCGTTGGTGAAGCGTGTCGCGCCCGCGGTCGTGAACGTCAACACGCGTCGGATCGTGCGCGCGTCGCCGTCGCCGTTGCTGAACGATCCGTTCTTCCGGCGCTTCTTCGGGGATCAGCTTCCGGGCGGCAATACCGAGCGGCAGCAGAACGCCCTCGGCTCGGGGGTTATCGTCGACGAGAAGGGGATCATCGTCACGAACAACCACGTCATCCGCGGCGCCGACGAGATCACGGTCGTGCTGGCCGATCGCCGCGAATTCGAGGCCACCCTGCTGCGCGCCGACGAGCGCACCGACCTGGCCGTGCTGCGCATCGATCCCGGCACGGAGCGGCTGCCGGCGCTCCAGCTCCGCGATTCCGATGACCTGGAGGTCGGCGATCTCGTCCTCGCCATCGGCAATCCGTTCGGCGTGGGCCAGACCGTGACCAGCGGTATCGTGTCCGCCGTGGCGCGCACGACGGTCGGCATCGCCGACTTCCGCTTCTTCATCCAGACCGATGCGGCGATCAATCCGGGCAACTCCGGCGGCGCGCTGGTGGGGATGGACGGCCGGCTGCTCGGCATCAACACCGCGATCTTTTCGCGCGACGGCGGCGGCTCGATCGGCATCGGCTTCGCGGTGCCGTCGAACATGGTGCGGACGGTGATTGCCGGTGTCGGTTCCGGTGCGAAGCTCGTTCGGCCCTGGTTTGGCGCGACGGGAGAGACCGTTTCGGCGGAAGTTGCCTCCGCGCTGGGGATGCCGCGGCCCCTCGGCGTCATCATCGAGGATGTTCATCCGGACAGCCCGGCAGAGCGCGCCGGCCTGCGGCGCGGCGACATCGTCACGCATGTCGATGGTCGCGAACTGAGCGATGCGCAGGCGCTGCGCTTTCGCATCGCGACGCACAGCGTGGGGGCTTCCGCGCGCCTGACTGTCTGGCGCGAAGGCAGGGAGCGCACGCTGACCGCGTCACTGATCGCGCCCCCTGAAAATCCGCCGCGCGATGCGACCCAGCTACGCGGCAACCAGCCGCTCGCGGGGGCCACCGTCGCCAATCTGTCGCCGGCGCTGGCCGACGAGCTTGGCCTCGAAGGTGCACCGCGCGGCGTGATCCTGCTGGACGTGCGGCGCGGCAGTCCGGTTGCGCAGATCAGGCTGTCGCAGGGCGACATCATCCAGCGGATCAACGATGCGGAGATCCGCAGCGTCGACGATCTGCGCCGGGTGGTCACCAATCCGAAGCTGCCGTGGCGGATGCATGTGCGGCGCGGCGAGCGCGTCTTCATCCTGACGGTGTCCGGGTGAGCCGCAAGCCCGCCAGGACGGAGTCGGCAGGGGCGAGCCTCTTCGGGGATTCCGCGCCGCGGCCGCTGGCCGACCGGCTGCGTCCGCAGACCCTGCAGGAGGTGGTGGGCCAGGATCACCTGCTGAAGGGCGACGGCCCGTTGGCGCGGATGGTGGCGGCGCAACGGCTTGCCTCGATCGTCCTGTGGGGCCCGCCGGGCTGCGGCAAGACGACAATTGCGCGCCTGCTCGCGGAAACCGTCGATCTCGAATTCGTCCCGCTCTCGGCGGTGTTTTCGGGCGTCGCCGATCTGCGCAAGGTCTTCGCGGAGGCCGCATCGCGGCGCGAGGCGGGCAGGGGGACACTGCTCTTCATCGACGAGATCCACCGCTTCAACCGTTCGCAGCAGGACGGCTTCCTGCCGTATGTGGAGAACGGCACGGTCACGTTGATCGGCGCGACGACGGAGAACCCGTCCTTCGAGCTCAACGCGGCCTTGCTCTCGCGCGCGCAGGTGCTGGTCCTGCGGCGGCTGAGCGAGGCCGATCTCGATGCGCTGCTGGTGCGCGCCGAGGCGGTGATGGGCCGCAAGCTGCCGCTGGAGCCGGATGCGCGGGCGGCGCTGATCGCGATGGCCGACGGCGACGGGCGCTACCTGTTCAACCTCGCGGAAGAGCTGTTCGCCGTGAAGGCGGCAGCACCGCTCGATACGGCCGCGTTGGCCCGTGTCGTCCAGCGCCGCGCGCCGCTCTACGACAAGGCCCAGGAAGGCCACTTCAACCTCATCAGCGCGCTGCACAAGTCGCTGCGCGGATCGGATACGGACGCCGCGCTCTACTGGCTGGCGCGTATGCTCGCGGGCGGCGAGGAGCCGCTGTACATCGCGCGCCGGCTGGTGCGCTTTGCGGTCGAAGACGTCGGCCTCGCCGATCCAAACGCGCTCGTCCAGGCAAACGCGGCGAAAGACGCGTACGATTTCCTCGGATCGCCGGAGGGCGATCTGGCGCTGGCGCAGCTCGTCATCTATCTGGGCACGGCGCCGAAGTCGAACGCCGCCTGCACCGCCTTCGAAACGGCCAAGCGTGTGGCGGACGAGACCGGCTCGCTGATGCCGCCGATGCACATCCTCAACGCTCCGACGAAGCTGATGAAGGAGATCGGCTACGGCAAGGGCTACGAGTACGACCACGACGCACCCGACGGCTTCTCGGGACAGAATTACTTTCCCGATGGCATGGCCCGCCGCGAGTTCTATCGGCCGGTCGAGCGCGGTTTCGAGCGCGAGATCGCCAAGCGCCTGGATTACTGGCGCAAGCTGCGCGCGCAGCGCGGATCCGAAGGAGGGAAGTCATGACCGCTCTGCTGTCGGTGGCGGCCGGCGGCGCCATAGGTTCCGTGGCGCGCTACCTCGTCGTTCTCCAGATGACGCGCTGGCTCGGTCCCTTGTTCCCGTGGGGCACGCTCTGCGTGAATGTCGTCGGCGGCCTCATCATCGGCATCCTGGCCGAGATGATGGCCCTGAAGTGGTCGGTGTCGCCGGACATGCGCCTGTTCCTGATCACCGGCTTCCTCGGCGGGTTCACGACGTTTTCTGCGTTCTCGCTCGAGGTCGTTGCCCTCGTGGAGCGCGGCGCGACGATGGCCGCTGTCGCCTATATCGTCACTTCGGTCGCCCTGGCCGTGGGCGCGGTCGTTGTCGGAATGGCGCTCATCCGCGCGGCGGTCGGCTGATGGCGGAGGCTCTCATCATCGGCGAGGACGAAGCCGATTTGCGCCTCGACCGCTGGTTCCGGCGGCATTTTCCCGGCATCCAGCACGGGCGGCTGGAGAAACTTCTGCGCACAGGCCAGATCCGCGTCGATGGCAAGCGCGCCAAGGCGAATTTCCGGTTGAGCCCCGGCCAGACGATCCGCATCCCGCCGGGTGTCGAGGCCGGAACGCCCGACCGCTCCGATCGGCCGGCCGTGCGCGATACCGATGCGCGCTTCGTGCAATCGCTCGTGATCCATCGCGATGCCGACGTGCTCGCGATCAACAAGCCACCCGGTCTCGCGGTCCAGGGCGGGACGGGGACGACGCGGCACCTCGACGGCATGCTGGATGCGTTGCGTTTCGATGCGGACGAACGGCCGCGCCTCGTCCATCGGCTCGATCGCGACACTTCCGGCGTCATGCTGCTGGCGCGCAGCGCGCGCGTTGCCGCCAAGCTGGGTGAGGCGTTCCGGCACAAATCCGCGCGGAAGGTCTACTGGGCGCTGGTGGTCGGCGTGCCGCGGCCCGCGCGGGGCAAGATCGACATGGCGATCGCCAAAGAGGGTGGTCCGGGCAACGAGCGCATGGCGGCCGACGACGACGGCCAGCGGGCGATCACGCTCTATGAAGTCGTCGAGAATATCGGCGACCGCGCCGCTTGGCTGGCATTGATGCCGCTGACCGGCCGTACCCATCAGCTCCGTGTCCACTGCGCGGATGCGCTGGGCACGCCGGTCGTGGGCGACGTGAAATACGGCGGCGACGCCGCGACACTGCCGGGGCAGGGCCTGGCCGCGCGGATGCATCTGCATGCGCGCACGATCGAGCTGCCGCATCCGGCCGGCGGCACGCTGTCCGTCACGGCGGAACTGCCCGAGCACATGCGCGAGGCGTGGCGATTCTTCGGCTTCGACCCGAAGCGGCCGGCCGACCTCCTTGGCTAGCTGATTTCCTAGATTTACCAAGCACCTGTTGCATTCCTGACAGGAAGGGCCAAGATTCAATCCCATGGCGCCAGCCCCCCGCCTTCGTCTGGTCGTATTCGATTGCGACGGTACGCTCGTCGACAGCCAGCACGCGATCGTCACGTGCATGGCCGCCGCCTATGCGTCGGAAGGCCTGACGCCGCCTGAGGCCGCGGAGGTGCGGCGCGTCATCGGCCTGCCGCTGCTCGAATGCATGGCGCGGCTGTCGCCAGCACACGCCGCCGATGCGCACGCGCGGCTGACCGAGGCGTACAAGGAGGCCTTCTTCACCTTGCGCCAGCGTCCTGATCACCACGAGCCGCTTTTCGATGGCGCCCTGGCGGTGCTCGATCAGCTCGAGGCTGCGGGCTTTCTCCTCGGGATCGCGACGGGCAAGGCCAAGCGCGGCCTGCTTGCCGTGCTCGAGCGGCACGGGCTAACGCAACGCTTCGTCACCTTGCAGACCGGCGATATGGGGCCCGGCAAGCCGCATCCGGCGATGCTGGAGCGGGCGATGTCCGAGACCGGCGTCGCAACCGATGAAGTGGCGATGATCGGCGATACCAGCTTCGACATGCTGATGGCGCGCAGTGCCGGCGTGCGCGGGATCGGCGTGGGCTGGGGCTATCACCCGCCGGAGGAACTGCGCGCCGCCGGCGCGCATTCGATCGTCGAGCGCTTTGACGAACTGCCGGGTGTCCTGAACCCGAACGACAGGAGCACAGCATGCGCCTGAGAACCATCGTCATCTCCGCGACCGCTGTCGTCGTCGGATTGGTCGTGGCCGCGATCGCGGTCGTGTCGACCATGGATTTCAACCAGTACCGCGGCACGATCGCCGCGCAGGTCAAGCAGGCCACCGGCCGCGACCTGACGATCAATGGCGACTTGAAGCTTGCGCTTGGCCTGTCCCCCGCGGTCGCGGTGAACGATGTGACGTTCGCCAATGCGCCCTGGGGCTCGCGGCCGCACATGGCGGAGATCAAACGCTTCGAGGCACAGGTCGAGCTGCTGCCGCTCGTCTTCGGCAACGTCAACGTCAAGCGCATCGTGCTCAACGATGCCGACATCCTGCTCGAAACCGACAAGCAGGGCCGCGGCAACTGGGAGTTCGTCGCCGCCGCCGCGAAGGAGGCGGCAGCACCGAAGCCGCAGCAGCCAACCGAGACGGGTGCCATGCGGCTGCCGGCGGTCTCCCGGGTCGACATCCGCAATGCGCGCCTGGCCTATCGCGACGGCAAGACAGGCCAGACCACCAATCTCAGTCTGCGCCACGCGACTCTCGGCGCCAGCGGGCCGTCGGATCCGATGAAGGTCGACATCGACGGCGCATTCAACGACCTGGCGTTCCAGGTAGGCGGCAGCGTCGGCTCCGTCCAGGCACTGTCGCAGCCCGGCACGCCGTTCCCGATCAGCCTCAGCGGCAAGCTTGCCGACGCGGCGACGTTCAAGGCCGACGGCATCATCCGCGATCCGCTGGTGGGGAAGGGCTATGAGCTGACCGTCTCGGCCGAGGGCGGCGAGATCGCGCGTCTGGCGCGGGTCGGCGGCATGCAGATGACCCCGATCGGTCCGTTCAAGGTCGAGGCGAAGATCGCCGATACGGCGCCGGGCGGGAATCCGTCGGTGCCGGCTTTCAAGGCCGAACTCGGCAAGGCCGATCTGGCGCTGGTGAAGGCCGAGGGCGCGGTGCGCGACCCGCTCGGCCAGAAGGGCATCGACATCACGGCCAGCGTCGAGGGCAACGAGATCGGCGCATTCTCGGGGCTGGGCGTGCCGGGCCTCGCGGCGCCGTTGCCGCCGGTTCCGGCGCTCGGGCCGTTCAAGGCAAACGCGAAGGTGGCCAATGGCCCGGGCGACCGGCCGACCATCCCGCAGCTCAAGGCCGAACTGGGGCGCCCTGATCTCCTGAAGGTCAACGTCGACGGCGCGATCCAGGACCCGCTCGCGCGCAAGGGCATCAATGTCACCGTTTCAGGCGAAGCCGCGGACTTGCGTGCCGTCGCCGACAAGGCCGGGATCGCCGCGCCGATCTCGGGACCGCTCTCGCTCGCGGCGAAGGTGGCGGATACGGGCCCGGACCGCTACGCGCTCAGCGGCGTGAAGCTCAAGGCGGGCAACACAGACCTGGCGGGAGACGCGACTCTGGCGATGGGTGGCGCGCGGCCAGCCATCACCGCCAATTTCGCATCGACCCAGGTCGATCTCGCGGCGTTCATGGCGCCCCAGGATGCCAACGCGAAGCCGGCGGCCGCGCCTGCGCCATCGAGCGGCGGGGCCGCGCCCGGCGGCGCCGCGAAGGGCGGCCGCGTCTTCAGCGACGATCCGTTGCCGTTCGATCTGATCAACAGCTCGGATGGCGAAGTGCGATACCGCGCCGACAAGGTCCTCGCCAAGGGCACGACGATCGGCAACCTCGCGATGAACGCCGTATGGCGCAACGGCGACTTTACCCTGAAGCCGCTGACCGGCGATCTGACCGGCGGCAAGTTCGCGGTTGAACTGGGCGCGAAGGCCGGCGCGCACAGCATGACCGGGAAGGTCGACGTGAAGGGCGTCGAACTCGGCACCTTGCTGAACCAGACCGGGACAAGCGACATGCTCCGCCGTGGCAAGACGGACGTCATGTTCGACTTCCGCGGCGAAGGCCGTTCGCTGCGCGCGCTGATGGCAAGCCTCGACGGCACCTCGGTCATCCATGTCGACGAGGGCGCGATCGAAAGTCGGTTCGTCGATCTGCTCGGCGCCGACGTGATGCGCGTGCTGTCGCCGCTGCAGGATAGCGGCCCGCAGACGTCGCTGAACTGCGTCGTCAACCGCTTCGAGATCAAGGACGGCGTGGCGACGCCAAAGGTGATGTTCATCGACACCGGCAAGATGACGATCTCCGGCGAGGGCACCATCAACCTTGGCACCGAGCAGCTCTCGATGATGCTGACGCCGCGGCCGAAGCAGGCCTCGCTCGTCAGCCTCGCGATCCCGATCCGCGTCGGCGGGAGCCTGGCGGAGCCGAGCTTCTCTCCGGACACCGGAGCCGCTCTGCGCGGTGCCGCGGGCGCGGCGGCCGGGTCGGTCCTGCTCGGCCCGGCGGGCGTGCTGGTGCCGTTCCTGAGCGGCGGGCAGGGCGGTTCGAACGCCGATCTGTGCAGCCAGGCACTGGCCCAGGCCGGGCTGCGCGCGGCACCGGCTTCGGGTCAGCAACAGCAGCGCGCGCCGGCGCAGACCCAGCAGCAACAACAGCAGCAGCAACAGCAGCAACAGCCGTCCAATCCGGTCGAAGGGATCGGCCGCGGACTGCGCGGCCTGTTCAACCGGTGAGCACGCCGCGAACGGCGTCGCTACGCCGCGCCTACGAGCAGGTGACGGTCGCGCCGGCGGAGGCCGGCCTGACCGTCCTGCTCGACGACAAGCCGCTGAAATCGCCGGGCGGCAGGCCGATGATCCTGCCTACCGCGGCGCTGGCCGGGGCGATCGCCGCCGAATGGAGCGCGCAGGGGGTCAAACCGGACCTGCGCCAGTTGCCGATGACGCGCATCGCTGCGACCGCGCTGGACCGCATCCCTGCGGTGCGGGCGGAAGTGGTGAAGGAGCTGGCCGCCTACGCCGAGACGGAGTTGGTGTGCCATCGTGCCGACGAGCCGGCCGGGCTGGTCGCGCGCCAGCTTGCCGTCTGGCAGCCGCTCCTCGACTGGCTGACGCAGGCTTACGATGCGCCGCTGGCCGCCACCGCCGGCATCCTGCCGAAGGCGCAGCCGGAGCCGAGCCTGCGTGCCATCAGGAGCGCGCTGGCGGCGCTCGACGACTTCCGCCTTGCCGGGGTTTCGGTTGCCGTCGCCAGCGCGGGATCTCTGGTCATCGGCCTCGCCCTGACGACCGGGCGGCTCGACTCGGTCCAGGCCTTCGAGGCCGCGGAGCTCGACGCGACCTACCAGATCGAGCAATGGGGCGAGGACGAAATCGCCCGGCAGCGCCGGGCGGAACTGCGCGCCGAGCTTGAGGTCGCCGAGCGGTTTGCGCGGCTGGTGCGCGGCTAGCCCGCCGCAAGGCCCCTTTTCACGTGCTCTGAGAGGCGTTTATCCCCGCCGGGCACTGGCGCGGACCGGGACGCGATGCTATCAGCAAAGCTCCATTGCGCCGACCAGCCGAGGGCCAAATGCAAGAAATCCTGCGCCAGCTCGAAGAAAAGCGCGCCCGGGCCCGGGCCGGCGGCGGCGACAAGCGGGTCGCGGCCCAGCATGCCAAGGGCAAGCTGAGCGCGCGCGAGCGGCTCGACGTGCTGCTCGACGAGGGCTCGTTCGAGGAATGGGACATGTTCGTCGAGCACCGCTCGAGCGAGTTCGGCATGGCCGATCAGAAGATTCCCGGCGACGGCGTCGTCACGGGGTGGGGCACGATCAACGGCCGGCTGGTCTTCGTCTTCAGCCAGGACTTCACCGTCTTCGGCGGCTCGCTGTCCGAGGCGCATGCCGAGAAGATGTGCAAGATCATGGACCAGGCGATGAAGGTCGGCGCGCCCGTGATCGGCCTGAACGACTCAGGCGGCGCGCGCATCCAGGAAGGCGTCGCCTCGCTCGCCGGCTACGCCGACGTGTTCCAGCGCAACGTGCTCGCCTCGGGCGTGATCCCGCAGATATCTGTCATCATGGGGCCGTGCGCGGGCGGCGCCGTCTATTCGCCGGCGATGACCGACTACATCTTCATGGTCAAGGACTCCTCGTACATGTTCGTGACCGGTCCCGACGTCGTGAAGACCGTCACGCACGAGACGGTGACGCATGAGGAGCTGGGCGGCGCCGTCACGCACACTTCGCGCTCCGGCGTTGCCGACCTCGCCCTGGAGAACGACCTGGAGGCGTTGCTGCAGACGCGCCGCTTCGTCGACTTCCTGCCGGCGTCCAACCGCGAGAAGCCGCCGGTCCGGCCGACGACGGACAGCCCCGACCGCGTCGAGCCCTCGCTCGATACGCTGGTGCCCGCGAACCCCAACAAGCCCTACGACATGAAGGAGCTGATCCTGAAGGTCGTCGACGACGCCGACTTCTTCGAGATCCAGCCCGACTACGCCAAGAACATCCTCGTCGGCTTCGGCCGCATCGAGGGCTCGACCGTCGGCTTCGTGGCCAACCAGCCGATGGTCCTGGCCGGGTGCCTCGACATCGATTCGGCCAAGAAGGGCGCGCGCTTCGTGCGCTTCTGCGACTGCTTCAACATCCCGATCGTCACTTTCGTCGACGTGCCCGGCTTCCTGCCCGGAACGGCGCAGGAGTATGGCGGCATCATCAAGCACGGCGCCAAGCTGCTCTTCGCCTATTCGGAGGCGACGGTGCCGAAGGTGACCGTGATCACCCGCAAGGCCTATGGCGGGGCCTACGACGTCATGGCGTCGAAGCATCTGCGCGGCGACGTCAACTACGCCTGGCCGACGGCGGAGATCGCGGTGATGGGGCCGAAGGGGGCGGTGGAGATCATCTTCCGCGGCGACATCGGCGATGCGAAGAAGATCGAGGCGCGCACCGAGGAGTATCGCGAGAAGTTCGCCAATCCGTTCGTGGCCGCGTCGCGCGGCTTCCTCGACGACGTGATCATGCCGCGCTCGACCCGTCGGCGCGTGGCGCGCTCGCTCGCCATGCTGCGCGACAAGAAGCTCGAGAATCCCTGGAAGAAGCACGCGAACATCCCGCTGTGAGGGGCCCGATGCGCCTGCATGTGGGCGGCGAGACGCGCAAGGACGGCTGGATCAATCTGAACATCCAGCCGGGGCCGTCCGTCGATCTGGTGGGGACCTGCACCGATCTGGCGCAGATCGCCGATGCCAGCGTCGAGGAGATCTACGCAAGCCACGTGCTGGAGCATCTCTCCTACGTCGACGAGTTGCATAAGGCGCTGGCGGAGTTCCATCGCGTGCTCGTGCCGGGCGGGCGGCTGATGGCGAGCGTTCCCGACTTCGCGCTGCTGTGCCGCCTGTTCCTCGCCGACGGGCTCACGGCGCAGCAGCGTTTCGAGATCATGCGGATGATCTTCGGCGGCCAGATGGACCCGCACGACCTGCACAAGGTCGGGCTTACGCTCGAGTTCCTGAACAGCTACCTGCGCCATGCCGGCTTCGTCTCCGTGGAACGCACGGGCGAGTTCGGCTTGTTCGAGGACACGAGCCGGCTCAAGGTCGCCGGCCATCCGATCAGCCTGAATGTCGTCGCGCGCAAGGCCGGGACCGGTTCCGAATTTGATGCGGCGGGTGGGGTTGCGTAAGGTGAGTGACCATGCCGGACATCCCTCCCGCCCGCAGCCCGCGCCTGCGCGGTTTCCTGATCCATATGGTCGGATACTTCGTCGTTATGGCCGTGCTGGTGGCCGTCAACCTCATGACCACGCCGGACGACCCCTGGTTCGTGTGGCCGCTGGTCGCGTGGATGGCGCCGCTGGCCCTGCACGCGGCCTATGCAATGCATCTGTTTGACAGGAAGAGACACTGACGTGAGCGCCAGGAAAGCCGCACCGAAGAAAGCCACGACCGCCGCCGCGGTTGCGGCGCCGCCGTTCAAAAAAATTCTGATCGCCAATCGCGGCGAGATCGCGTGCCGGGTCATCCGCACCTGCAAGCGGATGGGCATCGCCACGGTCGCGGTCTACTCGGATGCCGATGCCGAGGCGCTGCACGTGCGCGAGGCCGACGAGGCCGTCCGCATCGGACCGCCGCCCTCGGCGGAGAGCTATCTCAGGATCGACGCGCTCATCGACGCCTGCCGGCAGACCGGCGCCGAGGCGGTGCATCCCGGCTACGGCTTCGTGTCGGAGAACCCGGCCTTCGCCGCGGCGCTCGAGAAGGCGGGCATCGTCTTCATCGGTCCACCGATGAAGGCCGTTGCCGCCATGGGCGACAAGATCGAATCGAAGAAGCTGGCGCAGAAGGCCGGCGTCAACATGGTGCCGGGCCATCTGGCGGAGATCGCCGACGCCGACGAGGCGGTGAAGATCGCGCGCAAGGTCGGCTATCCGGTGATGATCAAGGCCTCGGCCGGCGGCGGCGGGAAGGGCATGCGCATCGCCCGCGACGACGCCGAAACGCGCGACGGTTTCCGCTCGGCGCGCAACGAGGCGAAGTCGGCCTTCGGCGACGACCGCGTGTTCATCGAGAAGTTCATCGAGGAGCCGCGGCATATCGAGATCCAGGTGCTGGGCGACACGCACGGCCACGTGATCCATCTGGGCGAGCGCGAATGCTCGATCCAGCGTCGCCACCAGAAGGTGATCGAGGAGGCGCCGAGCCCGTTCCTCGATGCGAAGACCCGCGCCGCCATGGGCGCGCAGGCGGTGGCGCTGGCTAAGGCTGTCGACTACGCCTCGGCCGGTACGGTGGAGTTCATCGTCGACGGCAAGCGCAACTTCTTCTTCCTGGAGATGAACACCCGGCTGCAGGTGGAGCATCCGGTGACCGAGTGCGTGACCGGCCTCGACCTCGTCGAGTGGATGATCCGCATCGCGGCGGGCGAGCGCCTGACCATCGCCCAGAAGGACGTGAAGCTGCAGGGCTGGGCGGTGGAGGCGCGCGTCTATGCCGAGGATCCGGTCCGCAACTTCCTGCCGTCGATCGGCCGCCTGACGCGCTACATCGCGCCCGACGCGGCGGATGGTGTGCGCGTCGACACGGGCGTGTACGAGGGCGGCGAGATCTCGATGTACTACGACCCGATGATCGCCAAGCTGGTCGGCTACGGGAAGAGCCGTGACGAGGCGATCGACCGCGCCGCGGCGGCGCTCGATGCCTATTGCGTGCGCGGCGTGAACCACAATATCGGCTTCCTGTCGGCGATCATGGCGCATCCGCGCTTTCGCGAGGGACGCCTGTCGACCGGCTTCATCGCCGAGGAGTTCCCGCAGGGCTTCCACGGCCGCGAGCCCGACGCCGTGCTGCGCACGCGGCTGGTGGCGCTCGCCGCCGTGCTGGAGCGTCGCCTCGCCGAGGTCGAAGCCGGTATCTCCGGCCAGCTTCCCGGCCACGAGGCGAAGGTGCCCGATCGCTTCGTCGTCCGCTTCAATGGCGGCGAGGAGACGATCGCGGTCGGCCGCAACGCGATCGGCTACACGCTGTCGGGCGGCAAGGACAGTATTTCCCTGCTCACGGACTGGCGGCCTGGCAATCCGGTTCTGCGCGCCACAATCGATGGCGTCGGCATCGTGGCGCAGGTCGAACGGATTGGCGCCCGATGGCGCATCGTGCATGCCGGCGCCCGGCTCGACGTCCAGGTCACCCGCGCCGGCATCGCCGCGCTGGCGGCGCTGATGCCGGTCAAGCGGCCGCCGGACATGTCCAGGTTCCTGCTGTCGCCGATGCCCGGCCTGCTCAAGGCCGTTGCCGTGAAGGCGGGGCAGGAGGTGAAGGCCGGCGAGGAACTGTGCGTGGTCGAGGCGATGAAGATGGAGAACATCCTGCGCGCCGAGCGCGACGGCACCATCGCCAAGCTCCACGCCTCCGCCGGCGACAGCCTTGCGGTCGATCAACGCATCCTGGAGTTCGGGTGAACGACCAGCAGGACACGATGCGGACCCTGTCGCCGCCCGACCCGAAGCTCTGGCAATCGCGCGCCGAATGGTTCTGGCGGGCCCATGACATGAATGCCGGTCCGCATGCGCTCGAAACAGGGCCGCGTGCCAGCCTGCTGCTCGCGGAACTCGAGACCGTCTTCTGCGCAGGCGCGTGGGCGGCGACGATCATCGTGGCCTGGGCGCTGGTCGAGGCGGAGCAGCGGGCGGCGGCGCGGGCGCTGGCGATGCGCGGCGAGGAGCCGCGTCCGGAGCCCGATGCCGACTGGCTGCGCGAGCGCCGCAACGCCCTCGTGCACGTGGCGGCCGACCAGGGCGCCGACCAGGTTCCCGACGAGGCGGCGCTCGAAGCGACGGCGCAGGGCGCCGTCCGCGTTGCTTTCAAGACGCTGTTCGCGGCGGGCTGGCGATGAGCGACGACGTTGCCATCCGCGTGCTCGTCTCGGGCCGCGTCCAGGGCGTGTGGTACCGCGGCTGGACCGTCGAGACGGCCAGCGCCAGCGGCGTCCGCGGCTGGGTCCGCAACCGCCGCGACGGCCGCGTCGAGGCCCTGCTGATCGGGCCGAAGCCGGCGGTCGATGCCGTCATTGCCGCGTGCGACCAGGGGCCGCCGGCCGCTCGGGTCGACAGCGTGGATCGCAGTCCTGCGGCGGACGACGGCTCGGTCGGGTTCCGGCAGCTACCGACCGTTTAGCAATCGAAGATGTCGTTGCGGCCAGTCGCGACGATCGTCGCGCCGGATACCTTGCTCAACGCGTTCCAGTCGCGCTGACTGCGGCAGGTAGGCAGGCCGCCGGCCCTTGAAAGACCTCGTCGAAGGTTTCCCGCAGGATCGTGTCCACCTCCGCCGTACTGACGACGATGCCGAGGTCGAGCAGGGACGTGACACCGAATTGCGGCCCGCTGATGCCGCAGGGGACGATGCCCTGGAACTGGGTCAGGTCGCAGTCGATGTTGAGCGAGACCCCATGGTAGGTCACCCAGTGGCGGACGCGGACGCCGATCGCGCCGATCTTGTCCTCCCGGCCGCGACCCCGGTCGACCCAGATCCCGACCCGGCCCGGCCGCCGCTCGCCGCGGACGTTGAACCGGGCGAGGGCGGCGATCACCCAGTCCTCCAGTTTGCAGACGAAGGCGCGCACGTCGCCGCCATGGCGCTTCAGGTCCATCATGACATAGGCAACCCGCTGGCCGGGCCCGTGCCAGGTGAACTTGCCGCCCCGCCCTGCCTGGTAGACGGGCAGGCCGGCCGGGTCGAGCAGGTCGCCGGGCTCGGCGGAGGTCCCGGCGGTATAGAGCGGGGGGTGCTCCAGGAGCCATACCGTCTCCGGCGCGGTGCCGGCCCGGATGGCCGCAACCCGCTCTTCCATGAAGGCGAGGGCGTCCGGGTACTGGACCCGGCCGTCCGTCACGCGCCACTCCGGGGCGGCTGTATCAGTCGTCTGCCAACCCATTGTCAGGTCCGGCTTTTCTCGATGGGCAGCGCGCTTGCGCGCGCGATGGCGATTTGGTATTCCCCGCAGGCTCGAAAGGCAAGCTGCTCAAAAGCGGCTTTTCCCCAGGCGATCGTGCGGTCGTGGCGGAATGGTAGACGCGCTAGCTTGAGGTGCTAGTGGGGGAAACCCCGTGGAAGTTCGACTCTTCTCGACCGCACCAACGAAGTCCTTGAGAATATCCGGTATGGGTGGGTGCTGATGCCGCAGAATGAATTGCGCGACATCGCGCTCGAATACCACCGCCATCCGAGCCCCGGAAAGCTGGCGATCGTCGCCACCAAGCCGCTCGCCAACCAGCGCGACCTGGCGCTGGCCTATTCGCCCGGTGTTGCCGCCGCGTGCGAGGCCATCGCCGCCGACCCGGCCGAGGCCGCGACGGTCACCGCGCGCTCCAACCTCGTCGCCGTCATCACCAACGGCACCGCCGTCCTGGGCCTCGGCGCGATCGGCCCGCTCGCCGCCAAACCGGTGATGGAGGGCAAGGCGGTCCTGTTCAAGAAATTCGCCGGGATCGACGTGTTCGACATCGAGCTCGCCGAGCACGACCCCGACAAGCTGGTCGAGATCGTCGCCGCGCTGGAGCCGACCTTCGGCGGCATCAACCTCGAGGACATCAAGGCGCCGGAGTGCTTCGAGATCGAGCGCAAGCTGCGCCAGCGCCTCAAGATCCCGGTCTTCCACGACGATCAGCACGGCACCGCGATCATCGTCGCGGCAGCGATCCTCAATGCGCTGCGCGTCGTCGGCAAGTCGATCACCGACATCAAGCTGGTCGTCTCGGGTGCTGGCGCGGCGGCACTGGCCTGCCTCGACCTGCTGGTCGACCTCGGCGTAAAGGTGGAGAACATCTGGGTCACCGACATCGCCGGCGTGGTCTACAAGGGCCGCAAGGAAGAGATGGATCCGCGCAAGGAGCGCTACGCGCGCGACACCAATGCGCGCAAGCTGGCCGACGTCATCGCCGGCGCCGACGTGTTCCTCGGCCTGTCGGCGCCGCGCGTCCTGAAGCAGGAGATGGTCGCCAAGATGGGCGAACGGCCGATCATCCTGGCGCTGGCCAACCCCGTCCCCGAGATCATGCCGGAGGACGTCAAGGCGGTGCGGCCCGACGCCATCATCGCCACCGGCCGGTCCGACTATCCCAACCAGGTCAACAACGTCCTGTGCTTCCCGTTCATCTTCCGCGGCGCCCTCGACGTCGGCGCCACGCAGATCAACGAGGCGATGAAGATCGCGGCGGTGAAGGCGCTGGCCGACCTGGCGATGGCCGAAGCCTCCGACATCGTCGTCGCCGCCTATGGCGGCGAGGCGCCGGCTTTCGGCCCGGAGAACCTGATCCCGAAGCCGTTCGATCCGCGCCTGATCCTGCAGGTCGCGCCGGCGGTGGCGCGGGCGGCGATGGATTCCGGCGTCGCCACGCGGCCGATCGCGGACTTCAACGCCTACCGCCAGCGCCTCAGCCAGTTCGTGTTCCGGTCGGGCCTGGCGATGACGCCGGTCTTCGCCCGCGCGAAGACGGACCCCAAGCGCGTCGTCTACGCCGAAGGCGAGGAGGAGCGGGTGCTTCGCGCCGCCCAGGCCGTGCTCGACGAAGGCCTCGCCAAGCCGATCCTGATCGGGCGCAGCGAGGTGGTCGAGACGCGGCTGGAGCGCCTCGGCCTGCGCATGAAGCCGGGCAAGGATTTCGAGCTGGTCAATCCGCAATCCGATCCGCGCTATCCGGAGTACTGGAAGCTCTATCACTCGATCATGGAGCGTCGGGGCATCTCGCCTGACTTCGCCCGCACCGTGGTCCGCACCCGCAACACGCTGATCGCTGCGCTGATGGTCAGGCGCGGCGAGGCCGATGCGATGCTGTGCGGCACGATCGGCCAGTTCCATCGCCACCTGCGCCACGTCGTCAACGTGGTCGGCCAGGATCCGCGCGTGCACCAGGTGGCCGCCCTCAACCTGCTGATCCTGCAGAAGGGGACGTTCTTCATCGTCGACACTCATGTGACGCCCGATCCGTCGGCCGCGGCGATCGCCGAGATGACGATCATGGCGGCGCGCGAGGTGCGGCGCTTCGGCATCGAACCGAAGGCGGCCCTGCTGTCGCATTCGAATTTCGGCTCGGTCGACACCGCGACGGCGGTCAAGATGCGCGAGGCCCTGGCGCTGGTCCAGCGCCTGGCGCCCGAGCTCGAGGTGGACGGCGAGATGCACGGCGATGCCGCCGTGTCGGAGGAGATCCGCAGCAAGATCTTCCCCAATTCGCGACTCAAGGGACCTGCCAACCTGCTGGTGATGCCGACGATCGATGCCGCCAATATCGCCTTCAATCTGCTCAAGACGCTCGGCGACGGCCTGTCCGTCGGTCCGATGCTGCTCGGCGTCGCGCGGCCGGCCCACATCCTGACGCCCTCGGTGACCGTTCGCGGCATCGTCAACATGACTGCGCTCTGCGTGGTGGACGCCCAGGAGCAGGCGGCCGCGGGCGCCGGCGCCTGACCCATGAGCGAGGCCGGCCCGACGCAGCCAGCCGCGCCGGACGCCGCTGAGACCGCTGCCGAGGTCGGCCTCGATCCGGCGCTGGTCTACGGCGTCATCCAGGCGCTCGACCGCAACGATGCGGACGCGGTCCGCGCGGCCATCGCCGACCTCCATTACTCGGACCTTGCCGACCTGATGGAGTCGCTGTGGCCGGAGCATCGCAAGCAGATCGTCGAGGTGCTGCGCCGCAAGTTCCCGGTCGAGATCATCCCGGAGCTCGACGAGGGCGTGCGCGACGAGATCGCCGGGCTGCTGGGCACCCAGGACCTGGCCTCCGCGATCATTGACCTTGAGAGCGACGACGCCCTTTACCTCATCGAGGGCCTGGAGGAGGGCAAGCGCCGGCAGGTCCTGCATGCGATTCCGGCCGTGCTGCGCCGGCAGATGGAGGAGGCGCTGGCCTTCCCCGAGCAGAGCGCCGGCCGCCTGATGCAGCGCGAGGTCGTGGCGGTGCCGCAGTTCTGGACCGTCGGCCAGTGCATCGACGACATGCGCGAAAGCGACGACCTGCCGGACGACTTCTACGACATCTTCGTCGTCGACCCGAAGCACCGCCCGGTCGGCTGGGTGCCGCTCGACAAGCTCATCCGCTCCAAGCGGCCGGTGAAGATCGGCGACATCATGGAGCACGACATCGAGCCGATCCCGGTCGAGATGGACCAGGAGAAGGTCGCGTTCCTGTTCAAGCAGCACGACCTGACCTCCGCGCCCGTCGTCGACAAGGCGGGCAGGCTGATCGGCACCATCACCGTCGACGACGTCGTTGACGTCATCGAGGCCGAGGCCGAAGAGGACATGCTGCGCCTGCACGGCGTCGCGGTGACCGGCATTCACACGACGCTGCTGGAAACCGTGCGCTCGCGGGTGGTCTGGCTCGCACTCAACATTCTCACCGCATTCGTCGCGGCCTCCATGATCGGCCTGTTCGAGCAGAGCATCGAGCGGATCGTCGCACTTGCGGTGCTGATGCCGATCACCGCCTCGATGGGCGGCAATGCCGGGGCGCAGGCGATGACCGTCACGGTGCGGGCCATCGCGACCAGGGAGCTGACGGCGGCGAACGCGCTGCGGATCGTCCTCAAGGAGGTCCTGGTCGGCAGCATCAACGGGATGATCTTCGCCGTGCTTGCGGCCTCGATCGCCGTGATCTGGTTCGGCGATGTCTGGCTTGCGGTCTGCATCGCCGCGGCGATGACGCTGACCCTCACCGTCGCCGGGCTTGCCGGAACCGCGGTTCCGCTGCTCTCCAACCGGATGAAGATCGATCCCGCGGTAAGCTCGGCCGTGGTGATCACGACGATCACCGATGTCGTCGGCTTCGTTTCTTTTCTCGGACTGGCGACTCTGCTTCTCCTGTAAAGGAATCTTCAACCAAGACGCGGCGAGACTGGATTCCTCAATTCGGGAGGGATTCTCTTGCGCCATCTTGCGTTTGTTTGCGCCGTTCTCTTGCTTTCACTGGCGGACGCGCGGGCGGGCCAGCTCGACGTGGGCGGCGCCAAGGTCGCCTTCAACCCGCCGGCCGGCTACTGCGAGCTTGACCGTAAGAACGCGCAGGACGCCGCCTATATCGATGCGATGGCCGGCGCCATGGGCAGCGAAGTCCGCATCCTGTCGACCTTCGCCGCCTGCGACCAGCTCCAGGTCTGGCGCAAGGGCCTGCTGACCTTCTTCCGCGACTACGGCTTCCTGACCATCGATCGCGCCGCCGAGCGGCGGCAGCTCACCGAGGAGCGGCCGGCGATCATGCGCGCCCTGGCGCGCGAGCTGCGCAAGGCGGATGCCGATGCGGCCATGGACGCCCCGCAGCCCGCCGAGGCGTTCCGCACAGACCGGCTGGGCGTGCTTCACTCCGACGACAACGCCGTCTATTACGGCCTCGTCACCGAAGTGGCGACGCCGGAGGGCCGGGTGCGCGAGGCGCTGGAGCTCGGCGCTATGACCTTGATCAAGGGCAAGCTTGTAAGCTACCTGCTGTACGGCGAGTTCGCCGGCCGCCGGAGCATCGATGCGCTGCTCGGCCGGCAGCGGACCAACATGGACAGGCTGATCGCCGCAAACTGACGCTCCCTGTCCGTCAGAGGGCAGGGGCATCAGGGTTGCGCGATCCAAAACCGAAACCGGCACCGGCCGCCCAGACCTACTCGATCCGCGACCTCGCCCGCGAGTTCGACGTCACCACGCGGACCATCCGCTTCTACGAGGGCGAGGGGCTCATCAGCCCGGCGCGGCGCGGCCAGACCCGCCTGTTCTCGCCGCGCGACCGGGTGCGGCTCAAGCTGATCCTGCGCGGCAAGCGGCTCGGCTTCTCCCTCGGCGAGATCCGCGAGATCATCGACCTCTACGATGCCGCCCCGGGCGAGTTCGGCCAGCTCCGGTTCTTCCTCGGCAAGATCGCCGGCCGCCGCGCCATGCTGGAGCGCCAGCAGGCCGACATCGCCGAGACGCTCGAGGAACTCGCCGAGGTCGAGCGCCGCTGCCTCGCCCAGCTCAAGACCTTGACCAGGGCCCATCGCAAGGGCGGCTGAGGCGCCGTGAAGCAGCGGTGAAGCGGCTGAAGCAGCCAACCCGCTGAATTCAGGCTCCAATCCGGCTGCTTCACTGCTTCACGGCAATTTGCAGTCCGCTTCACCGCTTCACCGGGCCGGGGCGCCCGTCAGCTCGGCATCCTGGGCCTGGGCCCGCTTCAGGGCCGGCCGGGCGGCGAGGCGCGCCACATAGGCCAGGAATTCGGGGCGCTCCGGGATCAGCTTGAACGACATCCCCCAGCGCAGCCCGGAGCCGATCACCACGTCCGCCGCGGTGAATTGCTGGCCCAGGAGATGCGGCCCGGCGCGCACGGCCTCGGCCAGCACGTCCATCACCGTGTCGTAGTCGCCATAGCCCAGCGCGCCGCGCGGCGGCGGCTCGGCGCGCGGGAAGGCCTTGTCGGTGACCGCCGGCTCGACACAGCTCGGCCCGAAGAACAGCCATTTGAGATAGGCGCCCCGGCGCGTGTCGCCGACCGGGGCGCTGAGCCCGGCCTGCGGAAAGGCGTCGGCCAGGTAGCAGCAGATGGCCGCCGCCTCGGTGATGATGGTATCGCCGTGCTTCAGCGCCGGCACCTTGCCCATCGGGTTGACCGCGAGGTAGGCGGGCTTGCGGTTGTCGCCGTCCTTCAGGCTGAGGAGGTGCAGCTCGTAGGGCTGGCCGACCTCCTCGAGCATCCAGTGCGCGATCGACGAGCGGGAGGGGACCGCATGGTAGAGCGTGAGGGGGGCCATCCTGGTTTCCTTCCGACGAATCAGAACGCGCGATCCGGGGACGGGGTTCGCGCGGCGAATCCGACTCCGGGGGCGGATTAGAGGGGCGAGGTGGCCGCGAGGGGGCGCGGTCGCGGCGGGCACAACCCGGCCGCCGGCGATTCAAGCATGGTTTCGGCGGCGGTCAATGCCGTAAGTTGACGTTTACGTAAACGTAAGATACCCTGCGCTATCCAGGGAGAGAAGACATGGAAGCGCCCGTCACCTACCGCGGTGCCGTCTATCCGTGGCACTGCGATCATATCGGCCACATGAACGTCATGTGGTATGTCGGCAAGTTCGACGAGGCGACGTGGAACTTCGTCGCCATGCTCGGCTTCGGCGCCGCGCGCATGCGCGCGGAGGAGAAGGGCTGGGCGGCGGTGCAGCAGAACATCACCTACCGGCGCGAACTCATGGCGGGCGACACAGTGGTCGTGCGCACGCAGCTGCTGGAGGTGCGCGGCAAGGTGGTCCGCTTCGTCCACGAGATGGTGCACGACGAGAGCGGCGAAGTCGCGGCGCTGTGCGAGCTCACGGCCGTCCATGTCGATCGCCGGGAGCGCAGGTCGGCGGAGATGCCGCCCGACGTGATCGCGCGGGCCCGCGCCATGCTGGCGCCGGCGGCGCAGGCGTCCTAGGCTCGGCGACCATGAGCGGCTTCGTTCCCAAGAACCCCGACTTCGCGGCGCGCGTGCGCGACAGCTTCGAGCGCCAGGGCGCCATGAAGCTGATCGGCGCGGAGCTGGTCCACGTGGCGCCCGGCGCCGTCGACATCGCGCTCGACTTCCGGCCGGAGCTGGCGCAGCAGCACGGCTTCTTCCATGGCGGGATCGTCGGCACGGCGGCCGATTCGGCCGGCGGCTACGCGGCCTTCTCGCTGATGCCGGCGGACGCCACCGTGCTCACCGTCGAATACAAGATGAACCTGATGGCGCCCGCGCAGGGATCGCGCCTGATCGCCAAGGGCCGCGTCATCAAGCCGGGACGCACCCTGACGATCTGCAATGTCGACGTCTTCGTCCTGCGCGACGGCCGCGAGCACCACTGCGCGGTCCTGCTGCAGACGCTGATGTCGATGGCCGGACACAGCGATGGTCCGAGAGGGTAGGGGGTCGATTTGATCGGCTCGGGCGATGCGCGGGCGGGTCTTAGACCCGCCCCTACGCGGAATAAGAGTCTTGGTAGGGGCCGGTCTAAGACCGGCCCTGTTACAATCCTGACCGCGGCAGAGTAGGGTCAGAAAACAGGGAGCAGACGCATGGCCGCGAACCAATTGCCGGCATTCGATTTCGGACTGGGCGAGCAGGCGGAGATGCTGCGCGATTCGGTGCGCAGCTTCGCCGATGACGAGATCGCGCCGCGCGCCGCCGACGTCGACCGGACCAACGAGTTCCCCATGGATCTGTGGCGCAAGATGGGGGCGCTCGGCATCCTCGGCATCACGGTCGAGGAGGAATATGGCGGTGCCGCGATGGGCTATCTCGAGCACTGCGTGGCGATGGAGGAGGTCAGCCGCGCCTCCGCCTCGGTCGGCCTGTCCTACGGCGCGCATTCCAACCTGTGCGTCAACCAGATCCGTCGCAACGGCAGCACCGCCCAGAAGAAGAAGTACCTGCCGAAGCTGATCTCCGGCGAGCATGTCGGCGCGCTGGCGATGTCGGAGCCGGGCGCCGGATCGGACGTCGTCAGCATGAAGCTGCGCGCCGAGAAGAAGGGCGACCGCTACGTCCTCAACGGCAACAAGATGTGGATCACCAACGGGCCCGACGCCAGCGTGCTCGTCGTCTATGCCAAGACCGATCCCAATGCGGGTCCGCGCGGCATCACCGCCTTCCTGGTCGAGAAGGGCTGGAAGGGGTTCACGACGGCGCAGAAGCTCGACAAGCTCGGCATGCGCGGCTCGAACACCTGCGAGCTCGTCTTCCAGGATTGCGAGGTGCCGGAGGAGAACGTCCTGGGCCAGGTGGGCAAGGGCGTGAACGTTCTGATGAGCGGGCTGGACTACGAGCGTGCGGTGCTCGCGGCCGGCCCGTGCGGCATCATGCAGGCCTGCCTCGACGTGGTCGTGCCGTACGTGCACGAGCGCAAGCAGTTCGACCAGCCGATCGGGTCGTTCCAGCTCGTCCAGGGCAAGCTGGCCGACATGTACACGACCACGAATGCCTGCAAGGCGTATGTCTATGCGGTGGGGAAGGCCTGCGACCGCGGCCAGACCACGCGCAAGGACGCCGCCGGCGCGATCCTTTACGCCGGCGAGAAGGCAACCCAGGTTTGTCTGGACGCCATTCAACTCCTCGGCGGCAATGGCTATATCAACGACTATCCGACCGGGCGCCTGCTCCGCGACGCGAAGCTCTACGAGATTGGCGCCGGCACGTCGGAGATCCGCCGCTGGCTGATCGGCCGCGAGCTGTTCGAGGAGACGAAGTAGATGCGCCTGCTGATCGCGATCTTCCTGCCGTTCCTGCTGTTCTTCACCATCGGCCGGCCGGTGGCCGGCATCATCTGCCTGATCCTCCAGATCACCCTGATCGGCTGGATTCCCGCCGCACTGTGGGCCGTCTATGCGCTGTCGCAATGGAACACCGACCAGAAGATCGACCAGGCCCGGCGCGAAGGGGCGCGGCTGTGAAGACGCGAAGTCCCTCAACTTCCTGCGTCACCCGCGGACTTGATCCGCGGGTCCATGGCGCAGCAGCAACATTGTCGCCATGCCGGGGCCGTTCGCGACGCGGCTCCATGGATGCGCGGGTCAAGCCCGCGCATGACGCGGAAAAGAAGGCGAGAGTCCAACCATGCGCAGGCTGATCTCCTCCGGCTCGACGTTCGAGAAGGCGTGGGGCTATTCCCGCGCGGTCGTCCAGGGCGACTGGATCTTCGTGTCGGGCACGACGGGTTTCGATTACACGAACATGACCATTGCCGATGACGCGGCCACGCAGACGCGGCAGGCCTTCAGGAACATCGAGCTGGCGCTCGGCCAGGTCGGTGCGCCGCTTTCCAGCGTCGTCCGCGCGCACTATTACGTGCCGAAGGCCGAGGACTGGGAGGTGATCGGCCCCATCCTGGGCGAGATCTTCGGCCAGATCCGGCCGGCCGTCACCGCGCTGGTCTGCGACCTGCTCGATCCGCGCATGCGCATCGAGATCGAGGTCACTGCATTCTGGCGCCAGCAGCCGCGGGAAGCCGCCTGATGCCCACCGTGCTGGTCACGGGTGCGGGGCGCGGGATCGGGCTCGAGTTCGCGCGGCAGTATGCGGCGGACGGCTGGACGGTGATCGCGACCGTCCGCGACGCCGCGAAGGGTGCGGCGCTCGCGGCACTCGGCCGGTCGGTCGAGGTCCATCTGCTCGACGTCGCCGACCGTGCCGCCATTGCGCGGCTGGCGCGGGAGCTGAGCGGCCGCGCGACCGACGTGCTGATCTGCAACGCCGGCATCTACGGCGACCGGACCAAACAGACCTTCGGCGCGGTCGACTGGGCGGAGTGGGAGGCGGTGCTGCGCACCAACCTGATGGCGCCGCTGGCGCTGGCCGAATCCTTCGTCGATCATCTCGCGGCCGGCGAGCGCAAGCTGATCGTGATGATGACGAGCCAGATGGCCTCGACCGCTGAGTCGAGCGGCGGCTCCTACATCTACCGGACCAGCAAGGCGGCGCTGAACAATGTCGCGCGCAGTCTGTCGCAGGACCTCCGCTCGCTCGGCATCACCGTGATCGCGATGGACCCGGGCTGGGTCAAGACCGATATGGGCGGGCCCAACGCGCAGATTCCGGCGGCAGAGTCCGTCGCGGGCATGCGGAAGATTTTCGCGAAGGCCGGCAGCCGTCAGAGCGGGCAGTACCTGCGCTATGACGGCGCGACGCATCCGTGGTGAAACGGGAGGGAAGATGACCGCGAAATGGCACATCGCGCAGCTCAACCTCGCGCGCGCCGTCGCGCCGCTCGCCAGCCCGGCGCTCGCCGAGTTCGTGGCAGCGCTGAACGGCATCAACGCGCTGGGCGAGGCTTCGCCCGGCTTTGTCTGGCGCCTGCAGGGCGATGTGGGCAATGCCACCGACGTCAAAGTAAGCGACGATCCGCAGGTCATCGTCAACATGACCGTCTGGGAGACGGTCGAGGCGCTGTTCCAGTTCGTCTACCGCTCCAGTCACATCAAGGTCATGACGCGGCGGCGCGAGTGGTTCGACAAGCCGGTCGAGGCCTACCAGGTGCTGTGGTGGATTCCGGCCGGGACGATGCCGACGGTCGAGGAGGGAATGGCTCGGCTCGAGCATCTGCGCAAGCGCGGTCCGACGCCGCACGCCTTTACCTTCAAGGAGCGCTATCCCGCACCGGGCGAGCCAGGCGAGGCGACCGACATGAAGCCCGAGCCGTATTGCGTGGGCTGGAGCTAAGGCAACGAATGGCGTAGAGGCGGATTTAAACCCGCCTCTACATCAAAGGCGTGATCCGATGCATCTGACCGAATCCCAGCTCCTGATCCGCGACACCGCGCGCCAGTTCGCGCAGGAGAAGCTCGCCCCGTTGGCGGCGGAGTGGGATCGCACCGCCTCGTTCCCCAAACAGGCCATCGCGGAAATGGGGACGCTCGGCTTCATGGGCATGCTGGTGCCGGAGGAATGGGGCGGCGCCGGCGTCGACCACGTCGCCTATGCGCTGGCGATCGAGGAGATCGCCGCGGGCGACGGTTCGTGCTCGACCATCATGAGCGTGCACAACTCTGTCGTCTGCATGCCGCTGCTCAAGTTTGGCACGCGCGAGCAGCAGGAGCGGTTCCTGAAGCCGGCGGCGCAGGGCCGGCAGCTCGGCGCGTTCTGCCTGACCGAGCCGCAGGCGGGCTCGGATGCGTCCGCCATCAAGACCCGCGCGCGGCGCGACGGCAATCACTGGGTGCTCAACGGCACCAAGCAGTTCATCAGCTCCGGCTCCACCGCCGACATTGCCATCGTCTTCGCCGTGACCGATCCGGCGCAGGGCAAGAAGGGCATTTCGGCCTTCATCGTGCCGACGAAGACGCCGGGCTGGACCGTGGCGCGCACGGAGCACAAGCTCGGTCAGCGTGCGTCCGATACGTGCCAGATCGTGTTCGACAACCTGCGCCTGACGCCGGACCTGATGCTCGGCGAGGAGGGCGAAGGCTACAAGATCGCGCTCGCCAACCTGGAAGGCGGCCGCATCGGCATCGCCGCGCAGTCGGTCGGCATGGCGCGGGCGGCATACGAGGCGGCCCTGGCCTATGCGAAGGAGCGCGAGAGCTTCGGCAAGAAAATCGTCGAGCACCAGGCGGTGGCTTTCCGCCTCGCCGACATGGCGACGCAGATCGAAGCGGCGCGCCATCTGGTGCTGAACGCGGCGCGGCTGCGCGACGAGGGCGCGCCGTGCCTGACCGAGGCGGCGATGGCGAAGCTGTTCGCCTCCGAGATGGCGGAGAAGGTCTGCTCCGACGCCATCCAGATCCACGGCGGCTACGGCTATCTCAACGACTTCCCGGTCGAGCGCATCTATCGCGACGTGCGCGTCTGCCAGATCTACGAGGGGACGAGCGACGTGCAGCGCCTCGTCATCAGTCGCGCACTTACCAAGGGGTGAACATGGCCGCGCCGATCGATTTCTATTTCGACTTCTCCAGCCCGTACGGCTACCTCGCCTCGACGCAGATCGACGCGCTCGCGGCGAAGTACAAGCGCGAGGTGACGTGGCGGCCGATCCTGCTGGGGGCCGTGTTCAAGATTTCGGGCTCCAAGCCGCTGCTCGACCTGCCGCTCAAGGGCAAGTACTTCGAGCGCGACTTCGCGCGGTCGGCCGGGTTCTTCGGGGTGCCGTTCAAGCTGCCGCCGGGATTTCCGTTCGCGCCGATCGCCGCCAGCCGCGCGTTCTACTGGTTGAACGATCGCGATCCGGAGCTGGCCAAACGCCTTGCCAAGATCGTCTACCATGCCGGCCTCGGCATCGGCCGCGAGGTCACCTCGGTGGATGTCATCGCCGAGCTGGCGGCGCCGCTCGGCATCAAGGCCGACGAGCTGAAACAGGCGCTCAACGACCCCAAGGTCAAGGACCGGCTCCGCGCCGAGGTCGACGGCGCCATCGCGCGCAGCGTGTTCGGCTCGCCCTTCATCTTCGTCGACGGCGAGCCGTTCTGGGGCGCCGACCGCCTGCCGCAGGTGGAAAAATGGCTGGCAACAGGCGGATGGTAACGTCAGCTCAACGGCGGCCGGCGGGAACCCGCCCGGCCGATGCGTGTTGTCCCCGCGCGGGGCTCCCAACTGCGCGAGGATCACATGCGACACATACGATTTGCGACAACGCTGGCGCTGGCCGTGGCCGTTGCGGCCTGCGCCGACTCTTATGGCAGCGATTCCACACCGTCCGGGTCGACCGCCACCCAGGCGCGATCGGGATCGACCGCGACGATGACGCCGACCGGCGCGACGGCAGCGGTCCCCGCAACGCGCCTGGATGCCGCCGACCGGATGTTTCTGATCGACGCAGCGCTCGGCGGAATGGCCGAGGTGGAGCTTGGCCGTCTGGCGCAGGACCGCGCGTCGTTGCAGCCGGTGCGCGAGTTCGGGCGCCGCATGGTGCAGGAGCACGGCCAGGCCAACCAGGAGCTGATGCGGATCGCAACGCGGCTCGGCGTGACGCCGCCGACGACACTCGATCCGGCCCGTCAGGCGGCGCGGGATGCGCTGCTGCAGCTCTCCGGGCGCGAGTTCGACCGGCAGTACATCGAGCAGCAATTCACCGAGCATGCGACCGCGCTGACGGCGTTCCAGATGGCATCGCAGCCGGCGGACGACGACGAGTTGCGGGCCTTCGCGCGCAAGACCGCGCCGGTCATCCAGCAGCATCTCGACATGCTGCGCTCGATCTGGGGCACAAACTTTCCCGCGTCCTGAAGAGCGGCTGCTCGTCACCGCTGATGCATGTCGCGCGGCCCCGGCGCAATGCCGGGGCCGCTTTTCCTGACAGGTTCCTCGTTGCGTCACCCGCGGACTTGATCCGCGGGTCCACGGTGCCGCAGGCATGCGCGCCAGCCGCAGGCGCACGGCGGCGCCGCGGAGACATGGATGCCCGGGTCAAGCCCGGGCATGACGCAACACATGAAATAGTCCATTTGCCAGAGAAGGCCGCGCAATGACCGCGCTCAAGACCACCGTCGACACGCGCACCGACGCGTTTCGCGAGAACAGCGCGGCGATGCGCGCCGCCGTCGCCGACCTTCGCACCAAGCTGGCGGCGATCAAGCAGGGCGGGGGTGCCGCCGCGCGCGACAAGCACGTCAAGCGCGGCAAGCTGCTGCCGCGCGACCGCATCCGCGTGCTGCTCGATGTCGGCTCGCCGTTCCTCGAGCTGTCGCAGTTCGCGGCCTGGGACATGTATGGCGGCGACATCGCCGCGGCCGGCATCATCACCGGCATCGGCCGCGTCGCGGGCCGCGAGTGCGTGGTCGTCTGCAACGACGCGACGGTCAAGGGCGGCACCTATTTCCCGATGACCGTGAAGAAGCACATCCGCGCCCAGGAGATCGCGCGCGAGAACAACCTGCCGTGCATCTACCTGGTCGATTCGGGCGGCGCCAACCTGCCGAACCAGGACGAGGTCTTCCCCGACCGCGACCATTTCGGCCGCATCTTCTACAACCAGGCGACCATGTCGGGCGCCGGCATCCCCCAGATCGCGGTGGTGATGGGCTCGTGCACCGCGGGCGGCGCCTACATGCCCGCCATGTCGGACGAGAGCATCATCGTGCGCAACCAGGGCACGATCTTCCTCGGCGGGCCGCCGCTGGTGAAGGCGGCGATCGGCGAGGTGGTGACGGCCGAGGAGCTCGGCGGCGCCGACGTGCATTCGCGCACCTCCGGCGTCACCGACCACTACGCCAACGACGACACGCACGCGCTGTCCATCGCGCGGCGCATCGTCGGCAACCTCAACAAGGCGAAGGCGCCTGGTGCGGTCGTGCAGCCGCCCGTCGACCCGCTCTACGACCCGCGCGAGATCTACGGCGTCGTGTCGCAGGACCTGCGCAAGCCCTATGACGTGCGCGAGGTGATCGCGCGCATCGTCGACGGCAGCGAGCTCGACGAGTTCAAGCAGCTCTACGGGCCGACCATCGTCACCGGCTTCGCGCGCATCTGGGGCTACCCGGTCGGCATCGTCGCCAACAACGGCATCCTGTTCTCGGAATCCTCGCTCAAGGCGGCGCATTTCATCGAGCTGTGCTGCCAGCGCGGCATTCCGCTCGTCTTCCTGCAGAACATCTCCGGCTTCATGGTCGGCAAGAAGTACGAGGCCGGCGGCATCGCCAAGGACGGCGCCAAGATGGTGACGGCCGTCTCCAGCGCGCGCGTGCCGAAATTCACGGTGATCATCGGCGGCAGCTTCGGCGCCGGCAATTACGGCATGTGCGGCCGCGCCTTCGGCCCGCGCTTCCTGTGGATGTGGCCCAATGCGCGGCTGTCGGTGATGGGCGGCGAGCAGGCGGCGAGCGTGCTGGCGACGATCCGCCGCGACAATTTCGAGGCCCAGGGCAAGAGCTGGTCGAAAGAGGACGAGGAGAAGTTCAAGCAGCCGCTGCGCGACCAGTTCGAGCACCAGGGCCACCCGTATTACTGCTCGGCGCGGCTGTGGGACGACGGCATCATCGACCCCGCCGAGACGCGCATGGTGCTCGGGCTCGGCATCTCGGCCTCGCTCAATGCACCGATCGACAAGACCGATTTCGGCGTGTTCCGGATGTGACGATGTTTTCCAAGATCCTCATTGCCAATCGCGGCGAGATCGCCTGCCGCGTCATCAAGACGGCGCGGCGGATGGGTGTCCGCACGGTCGCGGTCTATTCCGAAGCCGATGCCAATGCGCGCCATGTCGCGATGGCCGACGAGGCGTACCTGATCGGGCCGGCGCCCGCGCGCGAAAGCTATCTCAAGGGAGATGCGATCATCGCGGCGGCGAAGAAGAGCGGCGCGCAGGCGATCCATCCCGGCTACGGCTTCCTGTCGGAGAACGCGGCGTTCGCCGAGGCCTGTGCCAAGGCGGGGCTCGTTTTCATCGGCCCGCCGCCGGAGGCGATCCGCGCGATGGGCGGCAAGAGCGCCGCCAAGGCGCTGATGGAGACGGCGGGCGTGCCGGTGGTGCCGGGCTATCACGGCGACCGCCAGGACATGGAGACGTTCGTCGCGGCGGCGAAGAAGATCGGCTATCCGGTGCTGATCAAGGCCTCGGCCGGCGGCGGCGGCAAGGGCATGCGCATTGTCGAGAGCGATGCGGGGCTTTCCGAGGCGATCGCCGGCGCGCAGCGCGAGGCGAAATCGGCCTTCGGCGACGACCGGTTGCTGATCGAGAAATACCTGCAGCGGCCGCGCCATATCGAGATCCAGGTCTTCGCCGACCGCCACGGCAATGCGGTCTATCTGTTCGAGCGCGACTGCTCCTTGCAGCGCCGGCACCAGAAGGTGATCGAGGAGGCGCCGGCGCCTGGCATGGACCAAGCCCGCCGCCGGGCGATGGGCGAGGCGGCCGTGAAGGCCGCGCGCGCCGTCGGCTACGAGGGGGCGGGGACGGTCGAGTTCATCGCCGACAGCGACGGCTCGTTCTTCTTCATGGAGATGAACACGCGGCTGCAGGTCGAGCATCCGGTGACCGAGATGATCACCGGCCAGGACTTGGTCGAATGGCAGCTCCGCGTCGCTTCGGGCGAGACGCTTCCGGTGATGCAGGACGCGCTGAAGATCCGCGGTCACGCCTTCGAGGCGCGGCTTTATGCCGAGGATCCGTCGCGCGACTTCCTGCCGGCGACGGGCCGGCTGCAGCACCTGCGCTTCCCCGACGAGGACGCGCATGTCCGCGTCGACACCGGCGTGCGCGCCGGCGATGCGATCTCCATCCACTACGACCCGATGATCGCGAAGCTGGTCGTGTGGGGCGAGGACCGCAGGGTGGCGCTGCAGCGGCTTGCCGATGCGCTCGCGGGCTGCGAGATCGTCGGGCTCACGACCAATGTCGCGTTCCTGCGCCGCGTGGCATTGCATCCAGCCTTCGCCGCCGGCGACATCGACACCGGGTTCATCGCCCGGCACCGCGCGGACCTCGTGCCGGAGGCGGCACCTTTGTCCGACCGGATGCTCGGTCTGGCGGCGCTCGGCTGGCTGCTGGACCATCGCGGCCAGGCGCGGCGCGCGGCGGACGCCTCGCGCGATCCCTACAGCCCGTGGAATCTCTCGACCGGCTGGCGCCTCAACGACGACGCCTATCACGTGCTGCGCCTGCGCGACGGCAAGAAGGACATCGCGCTGACCGTTCATTTCCGCGGCGACGGGTTCGTCTTCGACCTGTCGGGCGGATCGGTGCCGGCGCGCGGCACGCTGGCACCCGACGGCCGGCTCACGGCGGATATCGGCGGCGACGTGTCGCGCGCGACGGTGGTGCGACAGGGCGACGACATCGTCGTGTTCGCCGACGGCGAAAGCCGCCGCCTCGCGCTGTTCAATCCCATGCACGCGGCCGAGGCCGCCGAGGGCGGCGGCGGCCGTCTCACCGCGCCGATGCCGGGCAAGGTGATCGCGGTGAAAAGCGCCGACGGCGCGCGCGTGAAGCGCGGTACCGCGCTGCTCGTGCTCGAGGCGATGAAGATGGAGCACACGATCGCGGCTCCCGCCGACGGCGTGGTCGAGGCCATCCGCTACCGCGCCGGCGACCAGGTCGACGAGGGCGCCGAGCTGGTTTCCTTCAAGCCTGACGTCGCGGAAGGCTGAGTCCGCACAGGGGCCGATCTCTCCGCCTCGCTGCGCCTCCTGTGGATAAGCTGCGGCTTTTCCGGCCGTGGCGGAGTCCTGTACTGTTGCCGGCAACTCACCCGCCTTTACGGATTCGGCCGTGCCTCTTCACATCGTCAAGCTTTGCGTCGGCGTCGACACCATCGAGGAACTCGCGGACTGGCAGAAGAAGCGCCGCGCCCAGCAGCGCAAGGCCGGCCAGAAGCCGGTCACGCGCCATGTCACCAAGATGACGCCCAAGCGCGCCGACGACGTGCTCGACGGCGGCTCGCTCTACTGGGTGATCAAGGGCGTGATCCGCGTGCGCCAGCGCATCATCGCCATCAATCCCGGCTTCATGAAGGACGGCGAGTCCAAATGCGAGCTGCGGCTCGATACGAAGCTCGTGCCCGTCGTGCCGCGCCAGATGCGCGCCTTCCAGGGCTGGCGCTACCTCGAGGCGGAGAGCGCGCCGCGCGATCTCGGCGCGCTGGGGAAGGGCGCCGCGAACATCCCGCCGCGCATGGCCGAGGAGCTGCGCAGCCTCGGCCTGATCTGACTACGCTTTCGTGTCGGTGCCGCCGCCTGGGAGCGGCAGGTCCGGTGTGCGATAGGCGGATGCGCGCGCGTATGAGGACTGGCGGAGGCGCTCGAGTTCCGCATTCATCGCCTCGTAGTCGACGAAGAATTCCCGGGGCGGGCGCGCGTTGAACTGCGCCTGCGTGATGGCCGTGTCGCTCTTGACGATCGTGCCGCCGGACGCCTTGGCGATCTTCTCGGCGCGGTGCTGCGCCAGTGCCGGTCCGATCAGGCCGTCTTCATCGGGCCCGCCGAACTGGACGCCGGACAAGTTGTTCGGCGTCTCGCTGCCGCCGGAGTTGTAGACCTTGCCGACGACCTTATCGCCGACCTTGATCACGGCGTAGAGCTCGCTCGGGTCGTTGTCCGGCACGCCCGTCGGGCGCGTGAACTGCGCCTCCAGCATCTTCTGCAGGTAGTCGGCGGGCACCGGCTTTATGTCGTTCAGCGACAGGGACTCGACCTTCAGCGATCGCGCCTCCATGGGCGTTTCGTTCGCCGGTCGCGGCCGCAGGAAGATCGGGTTGTACGAAGAGGACGACGCAATGCCGGACACGCTCATGCTGGTCTCCTTTGAAGGCCACCATGCGAAGCAAGAACGAGTCCGGCCACGCTTCCGGCCAAGGCCCTGATTCGACAGGGGCCGCGGCACGGAGAGGAGCGCGCGGCCCGGCAGAATCTGCCGGCCGCGGCCGAATTTGCCGGATTACTCTTCCGGCAGGCCCGCGAGCCGCCAGCCCTTCACCATCTCGTCGAAATAGCCGCCGATGTTCCGCATCGGATGGACCGCACGCATCAGCGCGATCGAGGCGTTGGGATGGGCCGCGCGCAGCGTCCTGACCGCCTCGCGCGCCGTCCGCAGGTCGCCGGCCAGCGCCGAGGCGAAGGCAAGCTGCCGGTACGCCCAGGTGAGGCGCGGATGCTTGTTGAGCACGTCGCGCAGCATCTTCGCCGACTGGGCGTACTCGCCCTTCCAGCTCATCACCATCGCCATGCCGACCCTGAGATTGAACTCGAGCGGATCGAGCGGGCTGAGCATCAGCGAGCGCTCGAACGCCTCTTTCGCCTGGTCGGGCTGCTCCTTGTACAGCGCCACCCAGGCATAGCGATGCCACGCCCACGCATTGTTGGGATCGAGCGCCAGCGCGTTCTCGATATAGGAGGCGGCGATGTCGAGATCGGCGAGGCACTGGCTGTAGGTGGCGCCGACCGCCGTCAGGGCTGTGGGATCGTCGGCGATGACGCCGGACGTGGCGTCGACGGCCTCGCGCGCGCATTGCCGGTCGCGGTCGGGATCCGGCGACCACATGTAGACGACGTTCTGCGAGTGGCACCAGGCCAGCAGCGCGTGGGCGCGACCGTAGCGCGGCTCCAGTGCTGCGGCATTGCGCAGCAGGGTGATGGCCTCGCTGTTCTCGTGCGCCGCCTGCCGCCACAGCTTCGGATAGGCCTGCAGCACGAGGTCGTAGGCGCGCAGGCTGCCCGGCGGTTTGAGCCGCGCCAGCGCGATCTCGGCATTGCGGACCGCGGGATTGAGGGCGCCGGCGACCTGTGCCGCGATCTTGTCCTGGAATGCGAAGATGTCGGCGGTCACGCCCTCGTAGCGGTCGGACCAGAGCTGCGTGCGCGTCGCTGCATCGACGAGCTGCACGGAGATCCGCAGGCGGTCGCCGCCGCGGCGGACCGTGCCTTCGACCACGTATTTGACGCCCAGCTCTTGGCCGATCTCGCGCACGTCGGCGAAGCGGCCCTTGTACGTGAAGGCCGACTGCCGGGCGATGACGAAGAACTCGCGCACGCGCGACAGGGCGGAAGTGATCTCCTCCACCACGCCGTCGACGAAATACTCGTCGGCCTCGCTGCTGAGATTGTCGAACGGCATGACGATGATCGAGGGCTGATCGCGGTCGCGCGCCGGTGCCGCGGGCGGCGTCAGCGGCGCGCTGGCCGGCGCAGCGCGCATTCCCGCATCCGCCACCGGCGGACCCTTCATCAACTCGATCGTCTGCGCCTCGGGCTCGACGCCGAGCTCGCGCCGCAGCGCCTCCTTGCACAGCTCGAACTGCCGCACGGCGGCGCTCACGTGGCCCTGGCGCTGGTTGAGCCGGATCAGCGCGCGATGCGCTTCCTCTGCGGCGGGGTCGCTGGCGAGCAGCCGTTCCGCGAGGGCCTGACATGCGGCCTCGACCTGTTTCAGATCCGGGACGAGGCTCAGCCGCTCGACGAGCAGCAGCACTTTGCGCCGGAACTCGCGCTGATGTGGCGCGAACCATTGGTCCAGCGGCTCCGGCAGAGCAATGCCCGCGACGACGTCGCCCTGGTACAGGTCGGCGGCGGTGGTCAGGTCCTCGCTCCGGTCGCTGCGGACCAGCTGGTCGAAGAGGGTGGCGTCGATGTCGTCCGGACCGGCCAAGAGCTGGACCGTCTCGAGGTCGCCTTCGACCCGGATCGGCGAGTGCTTGCGGTCGGGAAAGATGCGCCGGATCGCAGCGAGGGCCTGGCGCAGGCTGCCGCGCGCCTGCGCCGCCTCGCGGTCCGGCCAGAAGACCTCGCACAGGACTTCGCGGCGGGCGCCCTTCTCGCCGGCGAGAGCCAGCGCCGCCAGCAGCAGCGACGTCTTGCGCGTGGCCAGCCGCGCCGGCTCGCCTGCCAGGGATACGATCTCCAGCCCGCCCAGGATCCTGATGTGCACGGCTTGCCCTACGGAAGCGCGACAGCAGGCCGAAAATAGCACGTCGGATACCGATTTAACGCGCTTTTCACGCCTTTGGCAGCCCGCCAGCCAAGCCGTTCACGCCCCTTTCCACAGGCCTCAAACGGCCGTGCGGCAAGCTCCTCCCATCGAACGACCCGCCAGATGGGAGATGGACAATGTCGAACGTATCGCACCAGGCCACCCGGACTTCGCCGGCTGCCGACCTGCTAGAGACCCTGGTCGCCGGCGCGGCCGGTCTGCTGGCAAGGCTGCAGGACCGCCGGCAGCAGGCCTATGCCCGCGACCTGTTCGACGGGATGGATGACGCCGCCCTGAAGGATGTCGGCATCGACCGCTGGACGGTCTGCCCGGCGCGCCCGGTGATCGAGGTCAAGGCCGGGGTGATGGGACGGCTGATGTCGATGTCGTGAGCGGGGCGTGCTAGTCCCGCAGATCGGCGATCGGGATGGCCGGGTTGTCCTTGACCTCCTCCATGACGAAATACGAGTGCGTCTGGAGCAGGCCGGGCAGCTTGCCGATCTTGTCGCCGAGAACGGCCCGGTAGGCCGCCATGTCAGGTACCCGTAGCTTCAGAAGGTAGTCGAAGCCGCCGGCGACCATGTGGCATTCGAGCACCTCCGGGATGGCCAGGACGCCCTGCCGGAAGCGGTCGAAGATGGTCGTGGTGGTGCGGTCCAGCGTCACCTGCACGTAGACCAGAAGGCCCATGTCGAGCTTGCCGGCATCGAGCCGGGCCGAATAACCCTTGATGAAGCCGTCGCTCTCCAGCCGCCGCACGCGCTCCAGGCACGGCGTCGGGCTGAGATTGACCTTGCGCGACAGTTCGATGTTGGAGATGCGGCCCTGCTCCTGCAGCACGCGCAGGATGCGGCGGTCGATCCGGTCGAGGGCGCGCAGAGGAGGGGCGTTGTTCGATTGCGTCATGGCAGCATAATATCCTGGTGTCCCGGCATTCTCAGGATATTTATCTAGGATTCAGTCAGTTTTGCAGTTTGTTCGGTGGCGCCGCCGGGTAAGCTCGGGCGGCTCCGAATCCAATAAAGTCAGGAACTTCCGATGCTTGGCCTTCCCCCGACACCCGCCGACCCGAAGCGCGAGGCGCTGCCCGAACTCCTGCACGCCTCCGAGGCGGATGTCGTCGAGCGGCTGCTGCGCGCGCTCTCCGTCACGCCCGAGACGCGTGCCCGTATCGACGCGTCGGCGCGCCGCCTCGTCGCGGGGGTGCGCAAGCAGCGCACCGGCGGCGGCGGGCTCGACGCCTTCCTCCAGGAATTCGACCTGTCGAGCCGCGAGGGCGTCGTGCTCATGTGCCTGGCCGAGGCGCTGCTGCGCATTCCCGATGCGGCGACGGCCGACCGCCTGATCCGCGACAAGATCGTCGAGGCGGACTGGACCTCGCATCTCGGCAAGAGCGATTCGCTGTTCGTCAACGCCTCCACCTGGGCGCTGATGCTGACGGGCCGCGTCATGCGTTTCGATCGCGGGGAAGAAGAGGGTCTCGGCGCGATCCTCAAGCGCATGGTCACGGCCTCGGGCGAGCCGGTGATCCGCCATGCGGTGACGGCGGCGATGCGCATCCTCGGCCGCCAGTTCGTGATGGGCCGGACCATCGACGAGGCGCTGGGCCGCGCCGCGCCGACCGAACCCAAGGGCTGGCGCTATTCCTATGACATGCTCGGCGAAGCGGCGCGCACGGCGAAGGACGCGGCGCGCTACTTCAAGTCCTATGCGGACGCGATCGCCGCGATCGGCCGCGCCAACGCCGGACGCGGGCCGATCACCGGGCCCGGCATCTCGGTGAAACTCTCCGCCATCCACCCACGCTACGAGGTCGCGCAGACGGAGCGCGTGCGGCGTGAACTGGTCCCCAGCCTGATCGAGCTGGCGCGGATGGCGAAGGCCGCGCAGATCGGCTTCACCGTCGACGCGGAGGAGGCGGAGCGCCTCGACCTTTCGCTCGACATCATCGACGCCGCACTTGCCGATCCGTCTCTCGCCGGCTGGGAAGGATTCGGCCTCGCGGTGCAGGCCTATCAGAAGCGCACGCTCGGCCTGATCGACTGGCTCGCCGAGCGCGGCCGCGCGCGCAACCGTCGCCTGATGGTGCGTCTGGTCAAGGGCGCCTACTGGGACACGGAGATCAAGCGCGCGCAGGAGCGCGGCGTCGACGGCTATCCTGTTTATACGCGCAAGGTGACGACGGACCTGTCCTATCTAGCCTGCGCGCAGGCGATCTTTGCCGCCGGCTCCGTGTTCTATCCGCAATTCGCGACCCACAACGCGCATACGCTGGCCTCGATCATGGAGTTCGCGGGCGGACGCGCCTTCGAGTTCCAGCGCCTGCATGGCATGGGCGAGGCGCTGTACGAGCAGATCGTGACGCCCGACCGACCGTGCCGCGTCTATGCACCGGTCGGCAGCCACGAAGACCTGCTTGCCTACCTCGTGCGGCGCCTGCTGGAGAACGGCGCCAACACCTCGTTCGTCAACCGCATCGCCGACGAACGCCTGCCGGTCGACGCGATCGTCGGCGACCCGGCCGAGATGGTGGCGAAGCTGGAGCCGAAGACGCATCCGCGCATCCCGCTGCCGGCCGACATCTACCGGCCGGACCGGCGCAACGCCGCCGGCCTGGACCTGAACGACATCCCGACCCTGAAAACACTCGACGCGGCGATGGGACAGGCCGCCTCGGCCTCGCACACGGCGGCGCCGATCATCGGCGGCAAGCCGCACCGCCACCTGCCGGCGCGCAGCGTCACCGACCCGCACGACCGCCGCCGCATCGTCGGCGAGGTGATGGAGGCGACCAAGGCCGAAGTCGAGTTGGCGCTCGCCGCGGCGGCGAAGGCGCAACCCGCGTGGGACGCGACGCCGGTCGGCCGGCGCGCGGAGATTCTCGAGGCGGCCGCCGATCTCTACGAGAAGCATCACTCGGCGCTGATGGCGCTGATCGTGCGCGAGGCCGGGCGCTCCATTCCCGACGCGCTGGGCGAGGTGCGCGAAGCGGTCGATTTCTGCCGCTACTACGCCGCCCGCGCGCGCGAGGATTTCGGCCCGTCGCAGGAGCTGCGCGGGCCGACCGGCGGGCGCAACTCGCTCGGCCTGCACGGACGCGGCGTGTTCGCCTGCATCTCGCCGTGGAACTTCCCGCTGGCGATCTTCACCGGGCAGATCGTCGCGGCGCTCGCGGCCGGCAATGCGGTGGTCGCCAAGCCCGCCGAGCAGACGCCGTTGATCGCGGCGCGCGCGGTGGCGCTATTGCATGAGGCTGGCGTGCCCGGCAACGTGCTGCACCTGTTGCCCGGCGACGGCCCGACCGTCGGGGCGCCGCTGGTCGCCGACCCACGCGTTGCCGGCATCGCCTTCACCGGCTCCACCGAGACCGCGCGGGCGATCAATCAGGCGCTTGCGTCGCGCGGCGGCCCCATCGCGCCGCTGATCGCCGAGACAGGCGGCATCAACGCCATGATCGTCGATTCCTCCGCGCTGCCGGAGCAGGTGGTCGCCGACACGCTGGCCTCGTCGTTCAACAGCGCCGGCCAGCGCTGCTCGGCGCTGCGCGTGATGTTCGTGCAGGAGGATATCGCCGACAAGCTGCTGGAGATGCTGGCCGGCGCGATGGCCGAGCTGAAGATCGGCGATCCCGGCCTGCTGGCGACGGATGTCGGTCCGGTCATCGACGAGGAGGCGCGCCAGGGCCTCGTCAAGCATGCCGAACGCATGGCGCGCGAGGCGAAGCTGATCTACGCCTGCACGCTGTCCGACGAGAACAGCCACGGCACGTATTTCGCGCCGGTTGCGTACGAGGTCGACAGCTTCGCGCGGGTCGACCGCGAGGTGTTCGGCCCGATCCTCCATGTCGTGCGGTTCGCGGGCGACAAGCTCGACGCCGTGATCGACGCGGTCAATGCCAGCGGCTACGGCCTGACGCTCGGCATCCACAGCCGCATCGACGACACGATCGAGCACATCCGCGCGCGCGTGCGCGTCGGCAATCTCTATGTGAACCGCAACATGATCGGCGCGGTCGTCGGCGTGCAGCCCTTCGGCGGCGAAGGCCTGTCCGGGACGGGACCCAAGGCCGGCGGCCCGCACTACTTGCATCGTTTCGCTGTCGAGCGCACCGTGGCGGTGGACGTCACGGCGCAGGGGGGCAATGCCTCCCTGCTGATGCTCGACGAGGGATAGATGCGCAACACAAACCGCCAGTTCGTGCTCGTTCGCCATCCCGAAGGTTCGCCCAAGGAGAACGACTGGAAGCTGGTCGAGAACCCGGTGCCCGAGCCCGGCGAGGGCGAGATGCTGGTGCGCTCGCTGTGGCTGTCGGTCGATCCCTACATGCGCGGACGCATCAGCCCCGCCAAGAGCTACGCGAAGGGCGTGCTGCCCGGCGAGGTGATGCAGGGCGGCGGGGTGGGCGAGGTGGTGCGCTCACGCCATCCTGGTTTCAAACAGGGCGACATCGTCGAGAGCATGGCGTTCGGCTGGCAGGACTATCCGGTCCTCAAGGCGGCGGGGACGCGCAAGGTCGATCCGTCGCTCGGGCCGATCCAGCATGCGCTCGGTGTCCTCGGCATGCCCGGCCTCACCGCCTATTTCGCGTTGCTCGATGTGGCGCGGCCGAAGGCCGGCGAGACGATTGCCATCTCCGCGGCGTCAGGCGCGGTCGGCCAGGTTGCGGGCCAGATCGCCAAGATCCTCGGCTGCCGCGCGGTCGCGATCGCGGGCAGCAAGGAGAAGCTCGCCCTGTGCCGGGAGCTCGGCTACGACGCCGGCGTCGACCATCACGAAGCGGACCTTCCCGCCGCACTCGCCGCGGCGGCGCCGGACGGGATCGACGTCTATTTCGACAACACGGGCGGGCCGATCCACGACGCGGCGATGGGGCTGATGCGGCTGCGCGGCCGCATCCTGATCGTCGGCCGCATCGCGCTGTCGGCGAAGTTCGGCCAACCCGACATTGGCGTGCGCCATCTCGGCCAGATGCTGGTCAACCGGCTGCGGATGGAAGGCTTCCTCGTCTTCGACTATGTCGATCGCTACGCCGAGGGGCTGAAGCAGCTTTCTGCGTGGATGAAGGAAGGCCGCATCAAGTATCGCGAGGACGTCATGGACGGCCTCGAGAACACGCCCAAGGCCTTCCTCAAGCTCCTGTCCGGCGAGAATTTCGGCAAGCAGCTCGTCCGCGTCGGCTGAGCGCTCTGGCGCCGCAACCCCCATCCCCCGCCTTCTCCCGCAAGCGGGAGAAGGGGCGCAGCCCAGCGCTTTTTCCGGGACCCTCTCCCGCTTGCGGGCGACGTCCATTGACGTCGGGGAGGGTGAGAATCTCTCCGCGCCGCGGTGTTGGGTCGTCAGGACCGCAGCGCCAGCCCTTCGATCACGCCATCCAGCACGAGCTGCACGGCCACCGCGGCCAAGAGCACCCCGAGCACGCGGCTGACGACGTTGACGCCGGTCGTGCCGAGCAGCCGCACGACGCGGGTCGCAGTGAGCAGCAGCGCCAGGGTGATGGCAAGCACCGCGATGAGGACGAGGATCACGCCTGCCTGGGCGATCGGATCGCCGTCGGCCTTGCCCATGAGCAGGACCATCGTCGTCAGGGCGCCGGGCCCGGCCAGCAGCGGGATCGCCAGCGGGAAGACGGAGATGTCGTGCGCGGGATCGGCCGCCTCGGCGCTCTCCTTTGCGGTCAGGGAGCGCCAGCCGGTTTCGCGCGCGAACACCATGTCGATCGCCATCAGGAACAGCAGCACGCCGCCCGCGATGCGGAAGGCGGGCAGGCCGATGGCGAGGGCATTGAGCAGCGCATTGCCGGCGAAGGCGAAGAACAGGAGCAGGAGCCCGGCGATCACCACGCCGCGGATCGCGACGCGCCGGCTTGCGGGCTCCGTCAGGCCGCGGGTGAGGCCGACGAACAGGGCGGCGGTGCCGACCGGATCGACGATCACGAACAGCGCGATGAAGCTGTAGCCGATGGTCTGGTCGAGCGGCATGGCGATCGCCGGGAAACCATAGCGGGATCGCGCGGCTGCCGATAGCTCGGGCCCCGAAGCCCATGCTAAACAGCCTGGATGGAGAGCGCCGCGTGAACCGCAGGGATCGCCGCCGACAGGCCAAGCTCGCGGGCCAGCCCGCGACGCCGCGTCGCGCCGTGGGCGCGCCGGCCGCCGGTCCGGGCGCGCTGAGCGCGCTGCTCATGCGTCATGCCGGGCAGGCCGCCGCACCGATCGATCCGGCGGCGCTGGAGATCGCCGCGGCGCAAGCCGCGACCGGTTCCGTCGACGCGGCGTTCGCCAAATTGCGGCGCGACGAGCTGCTCCAGCAGCAGCTTGCGACCATCGAGCGCGCGCTTGCCGCCAATCCGCGCTCCGTCGAACTGCTGCTTACATTGGCCAAACTGTTCCGGCACATGGACCGGCCGCAGGACGCGCTCGGTGCGTATCGCCGCGTGCTGGAGGCCGATCCGTCGCGCCAGGACGTGCAGCACATGATCGCCGCCCTGTCGGGCGTATCACCCGGCGAGGCGCCGGCGCGCGCGGCCGACGCGTATGTCGCCGAGGAATTCGATGGCTTCGCCGCGCGCTATGACGAGGTGCTGGTCGGCTGGCTGGAATATCGCGGCCCCGAAGTCGTGCATCGTGCCGTGACGGCGGTGCTGGGCACGCATCCGCCACCGCAGGACGTGGTCGATCTCGGCTGCGGCACGGGATTGGCTGGTCGGCTGTTCAGGCCGATGGCGCGCCGCCTCGACGGCGTCGACCTGTCGGCGAAGATGGTCGAGAAGGCGCAGGCGCGGGGGCTTTACGACTCGCTCCGCGTGGACGAGATCGGCCGCTATCTCGCCGGCACGCCGCGCACCTACACGCTCGCCCTCGCGGCCGACGTGCTGATCTATTTCGGCGATCTGGCTCCGGTGTTCGCTGCTGTCGCCGGTGCGCTCAAGCCGGACGGCGTGTTCGCGTTCACGGTGGAGGCGGGCGGCGGCGGGTCCTATGTCCTGACGCAGAGCGGCCGCTATGCCCATGATGACGCCTATGTGCGGGCGACGGCTGCTGCGGCGGGATTCGACGTGGCGCGGGCCACCGACGAGACCGTGCGCAAGGAAAAACTCAAGCCGGTGCAGAGCCGCTGCTACGTGCTGCGGAAACAGGGCTAGTCTGCTCGGATGAGCGCTGCGGCTAGCGCCGCAGGATCAGCTCGTCGCCGCGCACCTCGAAACCGGACAGCCGCCGCAGGAAGGTCATGCCGAGCAGGGATTGGCTGAGCTCGCCGCTGGTTACGCTTCCGGCGACGTCGTCGACGACGATGTCGCCGATCTTGATGCGGTCGATCCGCACCGGCGCGCCGAAGCTGGTGCCGTTCGCCGTCCGGTAGGGTTGCGTGTAGTTCAGGCGGTCCGGGTCGAGGCCGATGCGGCGCGCATCGTCCTTGGTCAGGGCGACGTCGCTGGCGCCCGTATCCACCAGGAACTGCACGCGCTGGCCATTCACCTCGGCGACCGCGCGGAAATGCCGGCCGGTCCCGGCGCGCAGGGCCACGGTGCCGGGCGACACGACGCGGGGCTCGGACGGGAACAGGTTGCCGCCGACGCGCTGCGCGACCGGTGCGATCTCCTCCCAGTAGCTGTAGCCGACGATGAGGGCGAGGGCGAGCCCGCCCCAGACCAGGAACGAGCGCACGACGGAGCTGAAGCGCTCCGAGCGCAGCATCACGATCAGGCTGCCCGTCAGCAGCACGATGATGCCTAGGCGCGAGGCCAGGTCGATCTGGTTGTCGCGGTCGCTCAGCGTGCCGGGATACTGCGAGTCCAGGTAGAGGACCAGCAGGGCGACGACGGTGAGGACGACCCCCACGGCGATGGTGGTCTTGTTTCTCATGGCAGGGTTTTTTAGCACGATCGAACGTTTCGGCGCATCCCGTCGACTTGGTCCGCGGGGCCCATGGCGCATGTGGCACAATGGGCCCGCGGTTCAAGCCCGCGGGAGGAATCGGAGTGTTCGACGGCTTCCAGCTTTCCATGATCGACACGGGCGAGGCGGCCATCCGCGTGCGCCACGGCGGCAGCGGGCCGCCGCTGCTCCTGCTGCACGGCAACCCGCAGACGCACGTGATGTGGCACAAGGTGGCGCCGCGGCTGGCGCGCGACTTCACGGTCGTCGCCGCCGACCTGCGCGGCTATGGCGACAGCTCCAAGCCGGCGACCACGTCGGACCATGCGCCCTACTCGAAGCGGGCGATGGCGCGCGACCAGGTGGCGGCGATGCGCAGCCTCGGCTTCGAGACGTTCTTCGTGGCGGGGCACGATCGCGGCGGGCGCTGCGCCTATCGCATGGCGCTCGACCACCCGGAGCGCGTACGCAAGCTGGCGGTGCTCGACATCCTGCCGACGGCGGAGCACTTCCTGCGTGCCGACAAGGCGTTCGGCCTCGGCTACTGGCACTGGTATTTCCTGGCGCAGCCCGACGGGCTGCCGGAGCGGCTGATCGCCGCCGACCCCGATTTCTTCTTCTGGGCGCGCCATCCGGGCACGGGGCCGAAGCCGCCGGGCATCTTCGATCCCGCCGCGGCCGCGGACTATCTGCGCTGCTATCGCAACCCGGCGACCGTCCATGCGATCTGCGAGGACTACCGCGCCGCCGCCACCATGGACTTCGCGCACGACATGGAGGACCGCGGCCGGCGGCGCATCGCCTGCCCGGTGCTGGCGCTGTGGGGCAGGCGCGGCAAGATCCAGGAATGGTATGACGTGCTCGCCGTGTGGCGCGACTGGGCCGACGACGTCAGCGGCCGCGCCGTCGACAGCGGCCACTTCCTCGCCGAGGAGGCGCCGGACGAAACCTATGAGGAACTGTCGGCCTTCTTCTCGCGCTGAACGCTATTTGACGGGCGCGGTCCGCTTCGCCGCCTCGCGGGCGCGGAGCTCCCGGCGGATGATCTTGCCGGTCGCGGTCATCGGCAGTGCGTCGATGAACTCGACCTCGCGCGGGTATTCGTGCGCGGCGAGCTTCGTGCGGACATGGTCCTGGATCGACCTTGCCAGCGCCGCATCGCCGACATGGCCTTGCTTCAGGACGACGAACGCCTTCACCGTCTCGGTGCGCAGCGTGTCGGGCACGCCGATCGCGGCGGCCATGGCGACGGCGGGGTGCTTGAGCAGCGAATCCTCGATCTCCGCCGGCCCGATGCGATAGCCGGCCGACGTGATCACGTCGTCGGCGCGTCCGACATACCAGAGATAGCCGTCCTCGTCCTCGCGGCCGGTGTCGCCGGTGAGGAGCCAGTCGCCCGCGAATTTCTCCTTCGTCGCCTTCTCGTTCTGCCAGTAGCCGAGAAACATCACCGGGTCGGGACGGCGGATGGCGATGTGGCCCTGCGCGCCGGTCGGCACGCGCGCTCCGTCGTCATCGACGATGGCGACGTCATGGCCCGGCACGGCGCGGCCCATCGAGCCGGGACGCACCTCCATGACCTTGGCACAGCTCGCGACGACGACGTTGCACTCGGTCTGGCCGTAGAACTCGTTGATCGTCACGCCGAACGTGGCGCGGCCCCAGTCGAGCAGTTCGGCGCCGAGCGTCTCGCCGCCGCTGGCGATGGTGCGGACCCTTGCGCCGTGGTTGGCCGGCGCGCCAGCCTGGCGCAGCAGCTTGAGCGCCGTCGGCGGGAAGAAGACGTTGCGCACCTTGTGCCGCGCCATCAGCGAGAACGCGGCGTCGGGATCGAACTTGCGGAAGCGGTGGGCCAGCACCGGCACGCCGTGATGAAGCGCCGGCAGCAGCACGTCGAGCAGCCCGCCGATCCAGGCCCAGTCGGCCGGCGTCCAGTACAGGTCGCCGTCCTGCGGCAGGAATTCGTGCGGGAATTCGACGCCGGGCAGGTGTCCGAGCAGGATGCGCTGCGCATGCAGGGCGCCCTTGGGCGGGCCGGTCGTCCCTGACGTATAGATGATCAGGGCAGGGTCCTCGGCTGCCGTGTCGACGGGCGTGAACGCATCCGAGGCCTTCTCGATCAATGTCCGGAAGTCGTGCGTGCCAGCGCCGCCGCCGTCGATGACGATGATCGCCTTCAGGCCGGGCAGGCGATCGCGAATCGCCAGCAGCTTGGGCAGGTTGGCGCTGTCGGTGACGACCGCGCCGGCGCCGGAGTTCGACAGCCGGTATTCGAGCGCGTCCTCGCCGAACAGGACGAAGAGCGGCACCGCGATCAGCCCCGCCTTGTAGGCGGCGATGTGCGCGACCGCCGCTTCGGGGCATTGCTGCAGCAGCACGCCCATGCGGTCGCCGCGCGCGAGGCCGAGTGCCGCCAGCGCGTTGGCGAGCCGGTTCGTCAGCGAGCGCAGATCGCAGAAGGTCAGGCGGTCGATGCACCCGTCCTCGTTCTCGAAGATCAGGGCGGTCGCGTCGGGGCGCGTCGCGGCGTGGCGGTCGCAGACATCGACGCCGATGTTGTAGCGCGCCGGCACCCGCCAGCGGAAAGCGGCCCGCGCCTCCTCGTAGGTTTTCGCCGGCGTCATCATCCCCGCCATCATAGCGCCGCGGCGCGGCCGCGCTACCGCCCCGGGTGGGCTCCGGCGGGCCGCGCCGGCGTGGCCGGAGCACCCGCAAAAATTGCTCCAGGTACCGCGGATCGCATACTATCCCGGCCGATGAATCCATTGACCGATTCGGCCTCCGTGGCCCCCACCCAAGCGGCTCCGGCCTCCGTGTCGTCGCCAGCCTCGCAACCCGTGCCTGCCGCCAAGCCGGCCGCCCGACCGCGCGTCATCGTGCTGGGCAACGAGAAGGGCGGCTCGGGCAAGTCCACCGCCGCCATGCACCTGATCGTGGGCCTGCTGCGCGCGGGCAAGACGGTCGGCAGCATCGACATCGATTCGCGCCAGGCGACCCTGACCCGCTACCTGGAGAACCGCGCCATCCTGGCCGAGAAGAAGGGGGTCGACCTGCCGCTGCCGACGCACCGGCTGATCCCGCGCGCCAAGGTCAGCGACCCGAACGCCGCGGCCGACGAGGCGGAGCGGTTCACCGAAGCGCTCGACGCGCTGTCGCGGAACTGCGACGTGGTGGTGATCGATACGCCCGGCAGCGACGACGCGCTGTCGCGGCTGGCGCATTCCTGCGCCGACACGCTGATCACGCCGATGAACGACAGCTTCGTCGACTTCGACCTGCTCGCCAAGGTCGACCCTGATACGCACAAGATCCTGCGGCCGAGCCTGTACAGCGAGATGGTGTGGGAGCAGAAGAAGCGCCGCGCCATGCGCGACGGCGGCTCGATCGACTGGATCGTCATGCGCAACCGTCTGGCCAGCACCGAGGCCAAGAACAAGCGCGCCGTCGCCGGCGTGCTCGAGGCGCTGGCGCGCCGCATCGGCTTCCGGCTGGCCCCGGGCTTTGGCGACCGCGTCATCTTCCGCGAGCTGTTCCTGTCCGGCCTCACCCTGCTGGACCTGCGCCAGCCGGGCGTGGAGCGGAACCTGAGCATGTCGCACATCACGGCCCGCCAGGAGGTCCGCGCCCTGCTGGCCGCCGTCGGCATGGAAGGGCCGCCCGTGGACGCTGGAACCAGCTGATCCGCGGGGCCATATTGTCCGGGTAGCCATGCCCGGAAACGACCCAAAGCTCCCCACGAAATCGACCCGCGCCGAGGTCGCCGACTTCCTTGCCAAGGTCAAGTCGATGCCTGCGGTGCGGGCGGGCGGCACCGGGCGCCTCATCTTCGCGATGGACGCCACGGCCAGCCGCGAGCCGAGCTGGGACCGCGCCTGCCACATCCAGGGCGAGATGTTCTCCGCCACCCAGGCGCTCGGCGGGCTGGAGATCCAGCTTGCCTGGTATCGCGGCCTCGGCGAATTCGAGGCGAGCGCGTGGCTGCGCGATTCCCAGGCGCTGGTCGGCCAGATGACGCAGGTCACCTGCCGCGCCGGCGAGACGCAGATCGGCAAGGTGCTCCAGCATGCGGTGAAGGAAACCGGCCGGCGCAAGGTGAACGCGGTCGTCTTCGTCGGCGACTGCGTGGAGGAGGGCGTCGATGCGCTGTGCAGCCAGGCCGGCAGGCTCGGCCTGCTCGGCGTGCCGGTCTTCGTGTTCCACGAGGGCGGTGATCCGGCCGCCCGCCGCTGCTTCCAGGAGATCGCGCGGCTGAGCAACGGGGCGTACTGCCCGTTCGACTCGTCGAGCGCCGACATGCTGCGCGACCTGCTGGCCGCGGTCGCCACGTTCGCCGCGGGCGGGCGCCGGGCCCTCGAGGATTTCGCGCGGCGACGCGGCGGGGCCGCGCTGCAGCTCACGCATCAGATGCGCTAACGGCTTCGTCGCGGCACCCGTGGGCCTCTTCTACCTCCTCATCGGCTTCGGCGTCCTGCTGGCGCTCTATTGGGCGCTGCGCGGTTTCGCTACCGCCAATCCGCAGTCGCTGCTGAGCGGGGCGCGCTGGGCCGCCGTCATCGGCGGCGGCGCCGTGGCGCTCTTCCTGCTGGCGACCGGGCGCCTCAACCAGGCGATCTTCCTCGTCGGCGCGCTGGCGCCGCTGTTCATGCGCTGGAAGGCGATGTGGAACACGATCCGCAACACGACCGGCCCGTCGCGCGGCCAGAGCTCCGATGTCGAGACGCAGTGGCTGCGCATGTCGCTCGACCATGACAGCGGCGGCATGGACGGCATGATCCTGAAGGGCCGCTGGAAGGGCCGGCGTCTGTCGGAGCTGTCCGGCGACAGCCTGCTCGACCTGCTCGCGGAAACCCGCGTCGACGACACGGACAGCGCGCAGCTGGTCGAAGCCTATCTCGACCGCGTGCGGCCCGATTGGCGCGACGCTGCCGGCGAGGCGACCGCGCAGTCGCGGCCGGCGCCCTCGGCGACCATGACGCGCGAGGAGGCCTACCGCATTCTCGAAGTCGAGCCGGGCGCCGACGCGGCGACGATCCGCGACGCGCACCGCCGCCTGATGCTGAAGATGCATCCCGACATGGGCGGCTCGTCCTATCTCGCCGCCAAGATCAACCAGGCGAAGGACTTGCTGCTGGGCTCGTAGCCGGAACCGGCGGAGGCAGCGTGCGTTCGCACGCGGGGAAGGACGAGCGGAGCTGCAGCATGATCGACCACATGGGCTTTCGCGTGCGTGACCTCACCGCCGCGCGCCGCTTTTACGACGCCTGCGCCGCGGCGCTTGGCCTGCAGACGATCGACAACACTGCGGACTCGTTCATTCTCGGACGCAGCGCCCAGGAGCCGATTCCATTTATCTGGATCGGGACCGCATCGCCGGCCTTCTGGACGTCGGCCCACTCGACTTCCGCAAGCCCGATCCATCTCGCTTTCACGGCACGCGATCGCGCCGCTGTCGACGCATTTCACGCCGCGGCGTTGGTGGCCGGCGGGAAGGACAACGGCGCGCCGGGTCCGCGCGGGCCGGCGGAAATGGGCTACTACGCCGCCTTCGTGCTCGATCCGGACGGCAACAACATCGAGGCCGGCATCCGCAAGCAACCCTAGGCGAGCGCCGACAGGTCCGGCCTGCGCTTGTGCCAGTCGGTGACGGCCTGGAAGGCGCGGCCGATGCGGATCAGGGTCGGCTCGTGGAAGGGCGCGCCCATGAGCTGCATGCCGATCGGCAGCCTGTCTTTCGTGAAGCCGGCGGGCACGGACAGTCCGCACGCGCCGAGATAGTTGCCGGCGCGCGTGAAGGCGGCGAGCGGCGTGGTGCTTTCGTCGACCTGTTCCAGCGGCACTGCCGGGATCGGATTGGCGGGGGTGAGCAGAGCGTCCCAGCCGCGCATCCATTCGACGTAGGAACGCGACATGCGCCGCTGGTCCTCGCGCGCCGCGATGTAGTCGGCGGCGGTGATCGCCTTGCCGGTGAGCACGCGCGCGCGAACGTACTGGCCGAACGGCAGCGCAGCGTCCTCGATATAGGCGCGGTGCAGCGCCCAGGCCTCGGCGGCGATCAAACGGCCGTTCCGCAGCATCACTTCGTTGAAGTCGAACGGCACCGTGCGCTCCTCGACGACGGCGCCGAGCCCGCGCAGCGTGGCGATGGTTTCGCCCCAGGCGCGCGCGACGTCGGCGTCGGGCTCGATCGCGAACTGCTTCGCCGGCAGCACGGCGATGCGCAGACCGCTTATGTCGGGCGGCGGCCCGAACGGGTCGCCGAAGTCGAGGGCAGGGGCGTTCAGCGTGTTCGGATCGTTGCGGTCGGGGCCCATCATCGCGGCGGTCAGAAGCGCGGCGTCCGCCGCGGTGCGCGTCATCGGCCCTATCGAATCGAGCGTCGTCGACAGCGGGACGGCGCCGTGCAAGCTGATCAGCCCGTAGGTCGTCTTGAGGCCGGTGATGCCGTTGAGGGCGGCCGGGATGCGGACCGACCCGCCGGTGTCCGAGCCGATCGCCGCAGGCGCGAGGCCGGCGGCTACGGCGACGCCGGAGCCGCTGCTGGATCCGCCGGGCACGCGATGGTGCGTCGTCACGTCCCACGGGTTGCGCGGGGTGCCGAGGACCGGGTTGGTGCCCCAGCCGCCGAAGGCGAACTCCACCATGTGCGTCTTGCCGAGCACGACCATGCCGGCCGCCAGCAGTCGCTCGGCCACCGTCCCCGTGAAGGTGCTCCTGCGGGTATTCCAGGCAGCGGAGCCGGCCGTCGTCACCTGGCCCTCGATCTCGCACAGGTCCTTGAGCGCGATCGGCAGGCCATTGAGCGGGGGGACGGGGAGCCCCGAGGCGCGGCGCCTGTCCGCGGCCTCGGCGAGGCGCAGGGCGGGCTCCGTGTAGACTGCGATGAAGGCAAGCAGGGCGCGATCGAGCCGGGCAATACGGTCGAGGTAGAGCTGTGTCAGGGCGACGGACGTTACTTCCCCGCGACGAAGGCTGCCGGCGAGTTCCGTCAGGGGCGAAAAAGCAAGGTCGTTCATGGGGAAAGTGGTAGCGGGACGGGGGCCGTGCGGCAAGGCACCGCACTCCCAAGATGTCACGAGGCGGTCACGCAAACCGTGCTAAGCCATTGGGACACTTGTCAATTCGGCAAAGTTATGGCACAACCCGCCGCAGCTCGGCTGGGCTGGAACAAGCGGCCAAGCACGGCCGTTTCTTCGCATTCTCGATCTATCAATCTGTTTCCGCCAAGCTTTGCCGTCCCCCTTTTCTTTAGAACGAATATAAAACTCCACATGACTATGCGCGTTCGCAAGGCCATCTTCCCGGTTGGCGGCCTGGGCACCCGGTTCCTGCCGGCGACCAAGGCGATGCCCAAGGAGATGCTCCCGGTCGTCGACAAGCCGCTGATCCAGTACGCGGTCGAGGAAGCCCGCGACGCCGGGATCGAGGAGTTCATCTTCGTGACGGGGCGGGACAAGACGGCGATCGAGGACCATTTCGATCATTCGTTCGAGCTCGAGCACACGCTGGAAAGCCGCGGCAAGAAGCAGGAGCTGGACGGCCTCAGGTCCTGGCTGCCCAAGCCCGGCAGCACCGCCTATACGCGCCAGCAGGAGCCGCTCGGCCTCGGCCACGCGGTGTGGTGCGCGCGCAACCTCGTGGGCAACGAGCCGTTCGCCGTGCTGCTTGCCGACGACCTGATCCTCGCGAAGACGTCGTGCCTCAAGCAGATGATCGACGCGCACACCAAGGTCGGCGGTAACGTGATCGCCGTCATGGATGTCGCGCGCGAGCACGTCAGCCGCTACGGCATCGTCAAGTCGGGGCGCGACGACGGCCGCCTCGTGGAAGTGCAGGGGCTGGTCGAGAAGCCGGCGCCCGAGAAGGCGCCCTCGAACGTCGCGGTGATCGGCCGTTATGTCCTCGAGCCGAGCGTCTTCGAGCATCTCGGGAAGCAGAGCCGCGGTGCCGGCGGCGAGATCCAGCTCACGGACGCGATGGCGACGCTGATCGGCCGCAGCCCGTTCCACGGCCTGCGCTTCGAAGGCAAACGTTTCGATTGCGGCGACAAGGTCGGGTTCTTCGAGGCCAACCTCGCATTCGCATTGGCGCGCAAGGACCTCGGCGGCGACGTGCGCGGCATTCTGAAGAACTACGTCTGAGCATTCCGGCCGGGAAGCCCGGCCTTTTGAACCGAGCGGAGCACGAGGGCATCGATGCGCATTGCGATGATCGGCACAGGGTATGTCGGACTGGTTTCCGGCGCCTGCTTTTCGGAGTTCGGCGTGGATGTCGTCTGCGTCGACAAGGATGAGAAGAAGATCGCGCGCCTGAAGAAGGGAGAGATCCCGATCTACGAGCCCGGGCTCGACGCGCTGGTCGCCAACAACGTCAAGGCGGGGCGGCTGTCCTTCACGACGGACCTCGCCGCCGCCGTTCCCGGCGCGGACGCGGTGTTCATCGCGGTCGGCACGCCGTCGCGGCGTGGCGACGGCCATGCGGACCTGAGCTACGTCTTCGCCGCGGCTGAAGAGATCGCGCGCGCGATGAAGGGCTATACGGTGGTCGTCACCAAGTCGACCGTGCCGGTGGGCACGGGACGCGAGGTGGCCAAGCGCATCCGCAAGGCGCGGGCCGACGCCGATTTCGATGTGGTTTCCAATCCGGAGTTCCTGCGCGAGGGCTCCGCGATCAGCGATTTCATGCGTCCCGACCGCGTCGTCATCGGCGCCGAGAGCGATCGTTCGCAGGCGGTCATGAAGGAGCTGTACCGGCCGCTGTTCCTGATCGAGACGCCGATCGTCTTCACCTCGATCGAGACGTCGGAGCTGATCAAGTACGCCGCCAACACATTCCTCGCGACGAAGATCACCTTCATCAACGAGGTCGCCGACCTGTGCGAGAAAGTCGGCGCCGATGTCCATGACGTGGCGCGCGGCATCGGCCTGGACGGCCGTATCGGCCGCAAGTTCCTGCACGCCGGCCCGGGCTATGGCGGCTCGTGCTTCCCGAAGGACACGCTCGCCCTGGTGCGGACCGCGCAGGAAGCGGGCGCCCCGCTGCGCATCATCGAGACGGTCGTCGACGTCAACGAGAAGCGCAAGAAGGGCATGGCCGACAAGATCATCGCAGCGTGCGGCGGCAACGTGAAGGGCAAGACGATCGCCGTGCTCGGGCTGACGTTCAAGCCGAACACCGACGACATGCGCGATGCGCCCAGCCTTGCCATCGTGCCGGCGCTCGAAGCCGCCGGTGCCAAGGTGCGCGCCTTCGATCCCGAGGGCATGCACGAGGCGGAGAAGCTGCTGCCCGGTATCAAGTACTGCAAGAACGCCTATGAGGCGATGGAGGGCGCCGATGCCCTGGCGCTCGTCACCGAGTGGAACGAGTTCCGCGCGCTCGACCTCGACCGCGTGAAGTCGCTGCTGAAGCAGCCGGTCGTCGTCGACCTGCGCAACATCTACCGGCCGGACGACATGGTCGCGGCCGGGTTCAAGTATGTCTGCATCGGCCGCCCGGTGCCAAAGGCCAAGCCGTCTGCGAAGGCGAGCGCGGCGGAGTGAGCAACATGCACACGTTCGACCGCACGGTGCTGCGCGAGTACGACATCCGCGGCATCGTCGGGAAGACTCTCTCCGCGGCGGACGCCCGCGCCGTCGGGCGTGGCTTCGGCACCGCGGTGGTGCGGAACGGCGGCAAGCGCGTGGCGGTCGGCTATGACGGCCGCCTGTCGTCGCCGGAGATGGAAGCGGCGCTGGTCGAAGGCCTCGTCGCCTGCGGCCTGGAAGTGCTGCGGATCGGGCTCGGTCCGACGCCCATGCTGTACTTCGCCGTGCGCTCGCTCAGCCTCGACGGCGGCGTCATGGTCACCGGATCGCACAATCCGCCCGACTACAACGGCTTCAAGATGATGCTCGGCAAGGCGAGCTTCTGGGGCAAGGACATCCAGGAGCTCGGCAAGCGCATGGCTGCGGGCGATGTCGCCTCCGGCAAGGGCGTCGCCAAGGAGCATCCGATCCGCGACGCCTATGTAAAGCGCCTGATCGAAGAGTATTCGCACGTGGCGGCGCGCAACCCGCGCAAGCTGACGGTCGCGTGGGACGCCGGCAACGGTGCCGCGGGCCCGGTGATGGAAGCGGTGACGCGCGGCCTGCCCGGGAAGCACATCCTGCTCAACGAGAAGGTGGACGGGACTTTCCCGGCCCATCACCCCGATCCGACCGTGCCCGACAATCTGGTCCAGCTCCAGGACGCGGTGAGCGCCAACAAGGCGGATTTCGGCATCGCCTTCGATGGCGACGGCGACCGCATCGGCGTGGTCGACGGGAAGGGGCGGATCCTGTGGGGCGACCAGCTCCTGGTCATCCTGTCGCGCGACGTCCTGCGCGAGCGCCCCGGTGCCACGATCATCGCCGACGTGAAGGCCAGCCAGGTGCTGTTCGACGAGGTGAAGCGCGCCGGCGGCGCGCCGCTGATGTGGCGCACCGGCCATTCGATCATCAAGACCAAGATGGCGGAGACGGGCGCTCCGCTCGCCGGCGAGATGAGCGGCCATATTTTCTTCGCCGACCGCTGGTACGGCTTCGACGACGCGATCTATACCGCGGTGCGGATGCTGATGGTCGTCGCCACGGCATCGGAAAGCGTCGACGAGATGCGCGATCGCATGCCCCAGGTGGTCAACACGCCGGAGCTGCGCTTCGCCTCCACCGAGGACCGCAAGTTCGCCGTCATCGATGAGGTCAAGGCGCGGCTGAAGCAGTCTGGCGCCAACGTCAACGACGTCGACGGCGTGCGCGTGAACTCCGCCGACGGCTGGTGGCTGCTGCGCGCCTCGAACACCCAGGACGTGCTGGTGGCGCGCTGCGAGGCACGCGACGAGGCTGGACTCGGGCGTCTGAAACAGGCTCTGGTCGACCAGCTCAAGCGCAGCGGCGTCGAACCGCCGCGGATCTAGCCGGCCGACTTCCCATGCGGTTCTTCTTCTACGGCACGCTGATGGACGAGGATGTCCGGCGTGCCGTGCTCGGCGTGCGCGCGCTCGCGCCGTCCGAGCGCGCGACGCTGGAAGGCTGGCGCCGCGTCAAGATGGCGGGCGTGTCCTATCCGATGATCGTGCGCGCGCGGAACCACAAGGTCGACGGCATCCTGATGCACGGCATCGACCGGCGCGCGCACGAGATGCTGCAGGAATACGAGGGCGACGAGTACACGATGATCGGCGTCGACGTGCAGGCGGCCGATTCGAAGATCAGCGCCCGCATGTTCGTGCCGCGGCCAGGCCTCACCGTGCGTGGGCGCGGGCCGTGGGATCTGCTGACCTGGCAGCGGCGCCACAAGCGGCGCTTCCTCGGCGCCATGCAGATCCAGGGAAAGCCGTTGCCCGCCTCGCTGCTCGATCGCCGCTGAGTGCGCGTGCCCGGAAAAGCGTAGGGGCGGATCTTTCGACCCGCCCCTACACCGTCGCTGCTACCGTAAGAGAGAAACTTCTAGCTGCTCGTGGCCGCGCTCGCCGTGCTGGTGGAGCGCATGACGTCCGACGGGCTCAGCGGCTGGCATTCCAGCTTCTTGCGAAGGGCCCGGCACGCCTTGCGCGCATCGGCCTCGGAGATGCCGATCAGGCGGGCACGGAACATCTGGCCCTTCTTCGTGCTGTGCGGCGTCACCTCGACGGTGGCGTCGGAAAGGTAGGTCGGCGCGAGCTTGGTCGCCTGCTCGGTTGCCCGGCGCGCCGAATCGGTCTGCGAGTACGCACCGACCTGAACGCCCCAGCCACTGCTGGCCGCGGCGGCGGCGGCGGCGCGCGGCGCGGCCTCGACGCTGGCGGGCTCGCTGCGCGCCACCTTCGCGGCGCTGCGCGCGGCGCGCGCGGGCGGCTTCGCCGATGCGGTCTTGACTTCCTTCGCGGCCGGCTTGGCGCGCGGGCCGCTGGCGTGGCGGATGATCGTCTCGTTGTCGTTGCGCAGGAACGCCGCGTCGAGCAGTCGCGCCATCTCCTGGTCGCGCGAGCCGGGCGAGATGCCGCCCATCACCACGCCGATCAGGCGGCGCTCGCCGCGCTTGGCGGAGGTGACGAGATTGAAGCCCGAGGCGCGGATATAGCCGGTCTTGAGGCCGTCGGCACCGTCGTACCAGTTGTTCAGCCGGTTGTGGTTGGCATGCGTGATGCCCTTGTAGGCGAACGACTGCGCCGAGAAGAAGTGGTAGTGCTGCTGATGATTCTTGATCATCGCGCGGGCCAGGGTCGCCAGATCGCGCGCCGTCGATCGCTGCTGCGGATCGGGCAGGCCGGAGGCATTGCGGAAGGTCGTGTTCATCATCCCGAGCTTGCGCGCCTTCTCGGTCATCTGCAGCGCGAATTGCGGCTCGGTGCCGCCCAGGCCTTCGGCGGCGACCACGGCCGCATCGTTGGCGGACTTGGTGATGAGCCCGAGGATCACATCGCGGACGGCAATCGATTCGCCTTCCTTGAGGCCCAGTTTGGTCGGGTCCTGGTTGGCGGCGCGGGCCGACACGGCGAATTTGCTGTCCAGGGTGACGCGCTTCGCATTCAGCGCATCGAACAGCATGTAGAGGGTCATGACCTTGGTCAGCGAGGCCGGATAGCGCGGGGCGTCCGCGTCGTCCTCGTACAGGACCGTGCCCGTGGCCGCGTCCATGATGATGGCGGCGCTGCGGGCAGCGTCGGCGGGCCCGGCGCTGGCAAAGAAGAGGGCAAGGCCGGCGAGAAGAAGGGTTAGGCTACGGAACAGCAAAGTAAGTGGGTCCCCCGGTAAGGCGATCTGTACAACCCGATGGCATCCCGTCCCCTGCGGCAGCAGCGCAGGTTGCAGCTAATTTACGGCGAAGGCTGGCTTTTGTCTATGCAAAAGCACGTGATTCCATTGGGTTAGGTTAATTCGCTCAAAGTCTAGCGAGAGTCTGCTGCGAACTGGTTAACGTTGCTGAATTTCTCGTTTATGCCATTCGGGGCGGGGTCGCAACAGCTCAGAATGCCCGTCTCGGGCGTTATTCGAACCGGGACAGCTCGAGCGGAGGGACGTATGAGGTATTGGGGTGTGGGATTGGCCGTCGCGGTGGCTGCGTCCGTTGCCGGCTGCACATATAGCGAGGGCGGGATCTTCAGCCCCATCACCAGGAAATTCCAGTATTTCAGCTTCCTGGGCGGGGACGACATCCGCGATGCCTGTGTCCCCGGTGCCCCGGCGCGCTATCGGCTGGTCTATAACGGCGTGTACGAGGAGCAGGTGCGGGCTTACGAGCTGCGCCGCAACGGGCCGGGCCGCGGCGCGCTACTCCAGTCCCACGTGTTCGGCGGGGGCGGCAACCTCGCCGCCGGGTTCAATCCGCTGGATCCGCAGGGCCCCTGGCGGGGGACGGCCAACCAGGTCCAGCTCGACGAGAACACGTATCTGGCGCTCATCCGCGCGATCGAGGAGAGCGGCTTCGGCGAACCGGCCCCGGCAGGGCTCAGCCTGCCGTCCTGGGGCTTCTACTGGGTGGTCGCGGCCTGCGCCGAGGGGCGGTTCCACTACAATGCCTGGCTGCACCCCAGCGAGCGGTTCAATCGGATCACTTTCGACAAGATCCTGTTCCAGGTCGACGGGACCAATGTCGCGGTCAACCCGCCGCGGTCCCTGAACGCGGCCGAGCGGCGACTCGAAAGCGGCGCCGTCCGCAACGACCCCACGATCAACACGTTCGAGGTCAGGGTCGGGGAGAACGGCCTGCGCGGCAACGCGACATTTTTCTAACGAATTGATTTAGAAGAGAATTATTGCACGGAATGCACCGCTGACCATTTTTGGTGCGGTGCACAAAAAGTTCATTGACGTTCCGAAGCGGCCTCCTATATAGATTTTTGTGCGGTGCAACATAAGCGCTGCCAGAACACGATCAGGTGCGATCGCCGCAAACCGGTGCTCGCCCATAGCAAGGAGTGGGTTATGGCCCCGAAGGCCAAACCGAACCGCAAGACGACCACCCAAGCGGGGCGAGCCCCCGAATCCGAACTTCGTCACGCCGTGGCGGACGAGCTACCGAAAGGACAGATCATGAAGGCAACGAAAGAGACTTTTGAGGACCTGAGCGCGAAGTCGACCGAGTTCGCTCAGAAGGGCTACGACCAGTTTCTCGGCGCCTCGCGCGAGCAATTCGAGAAGGCCAGCGTCTCGGCGTTCAAGGCGTACGAGGAGTTCTCGAAGTTCCAGAAGGACAACTACGACGCCTATGTCGCCGCTTCGACGATCTTCGCCAAGGGTGCCGAGAATGTCGGCAAGGCGTGGATGACGCTGTCGCAGGAGACGATGGAGACCGCGGCGCAGACGGCGAAGGCTCTGCTGGGCGCCAAGACGCTCCGCGAGGCCGTCGACCTGCAGAGCGACTTCGCGAAGTCGAACTTCGACAAGTTCGTCGCCGAGGGCACGAAGCTGTCGGAGATGACCGTCAAGGTCGCCAACGAGGCATTCGCGCCGCTCAACGCGCGCGTCAATGTCGCGGTCGAGAAGATGCTGAAGCCGGTCGCCGCCTGAGCGATCCGCCCGATGCAGTGCCAAAGGCCCGGCGGTCTCCGCCGGGCCTTTTTGCTTCTGCGACGCTTCCTCTTTTGCCCCAGTTGCCGCGACGGAACGCTACCGGGGGCTGCCACGTCAAAAAGCGGTAGGCCGAACCGATGCCGTACCGACAGGATTGTGGATTAACACTCTTTTCTGGGCGCTCCGGAATCCAATATCATATGCACGTGCGCAAGCGGCGCGGCTTCCGGCTGACGAGCATCGATGAGCGAGGACGACAGGCAGAACGACGACGGCGGGTCTACGGGCGTAGTGGTCCAGACCAGGACCAAGACGAAGAAGCCGTCTTTGTACAAGGTCTTGATGCTGAACGACGACTACACGCCCATGGAGTTCGTCGTCCACGTGCTCGAGCGGTTCTTCAGCAAGAACCGCGAGGAAGCGACGCAGATCATGCTGCACGTCCACCGGCGCGGAGTCGGGGTGTGCGGCGTATTCACCTACGAGGTGGCCGAAACGAAGGTCACCCAGGTTACCGACTTTGCGCGGCGCAACCAGCATCCGCTTCGCTGTACGCTTGAAAAGGAATAGACGACGTTATCGCTCGTTAACCATTTCGGTGTCAGTATCGCAGTCCGGGTGCAACCATCCCGGCGTAGGCCGGGGTCGCGCACCATCGTCACAGAACGAGGGAGTATCCCGCTAAATGCTATCGCGTAACCTCGAGCAGAGCCTGCACCGGGCCTTGGCCCAGGCGAACCAGCGGCGCCACGAATATGCGACGCTCGAGCACCTCCTGCTGGCACTAACCGAGGATCAGGACGCAGCCGCCGTGCTGCGCGCCTGCGGCGTCGACCTCGACCGCCTGCGCCGCGACATCATCAACTACCTCGACAACGAGCTCGCCGGGCTGGTTTCGAACCGCGCCGGCGACGCCAAGCCGACGGCGGGCTTCCAGCGCGTCCTGCAGCGGGCCGCGATCCACGTGCAGTCGTCGGGCCGCGAGGAAGTGACCGGCGCCAACGTGCTGGTCGCGATGTTCTCCGAGCGCGAGTCGCATGCGGTGTACTTCCTGCAGGAGCAGGACATGTCGCGGCTGGATGCCGTGAACTACATCTCGCACGGCGTCGCCAAGGTGCCGGGGCGGAGCGAATCGCGCCGCGTGCGCGGCGCCGAAGACGAATCGGCCGGCAACGCCGCCGCCTCGTCGAACAGCAACGCCAACAGCGGCCCGGACAAGAGCAGCAAGCGCGGCCAGGAAGCGCTGGCGGCGTACTGCGTCAATCTCAACAAGAAGGCGGCGCAGGGCCGCATCGACCCGCTGATCGGCCGCGAGCCGGAGGTGGAGCGCACGATCCAGATCCTGTGCCGGCGCTACAAGAACAACCCCCTCTATGTCGGCGACCCGGGCGTCGGCAAGACGGCGATCGCCGAGGGCCTTGCCCGGAAGATCGTCAAGGGCGAGGTGCCGGAGGTCCTGCGCAACTGCACCATCTACTCGTTAGACATGGGCACGCTGCTGGCGGGGACACGCTATCGCGGTGATTTCGAGGAGCGGCTCAAGGCCGTCCTGGCCGAGCTCGAGGCGCATGAGGGCGCCATCCTGTTCATCGACGAGATCCACACGGTGATCGGCGCCGGCGCCACGTCTGGCGGCTCGATGGACGCCTCCAACCTGCTCAAGCCGGCGCTGGCCAGCGGCACGCTGCGCTGCATCGGCTCGACCACGTACAAGGAATACCGCAACTACTTCGAGAAGGACCGGGCGCTGGTCCGCCGCTTCCAGAAGATCGACGTCAACGAGCCGTCGGTCGAGGACGCGATCAAGATCCTGAAGGGCATCAAGCCGTACTACGAGTCGCACCACCAGGTGCGCTACACCAACGAGGCGATCCGCGCCGCGGTGGAGCTGTCGTCGCGCTACATCAACGACCGCAAGCTGCCGGACAAGGCGATCGACGTGATCGACGAGGTGGGTGCCGCGCAGATGCTGGTGCCGGCGCCGAAGCGCAAGCGGATCATCGCGGTCAAGGACGTGGAGGCCGTGGTCGCCAAGATCGCGCGCATTCCTCCAAAGAGCGTCTCGACCGACGACAAGGAGACGCTCAAGAACCTCGAAACCGATCTCAAGCGGCTGGTCTTCGGCCAGGACAAGGCGATCGACGCGCTGTGCAGCGCCATCAAGCTGTCCCGGGCGGGCCTGCGCGAGCCGGAGAAGCCGATCGGCTCCTACCTGTTCTCGGGCCCCACGGGCGTCGGCAAGACCGAGGTGGCACGCCAGCTTGCGGCGACGATGGGCATCGAGCTGAAGCGCTTCGACATGTCGGAGTACATGGAGCGGCATACCGTCTCGCGCCTGATCGGCGCGCCGCCGGGCTATGTCGGCTTCGACCAGGGCGGCCTGCTGACCGATGCGATCGACCAGCACCCGCATTGCGTGCTGCTGCTCGACGAGATCGAGAAGGCCCATCCCGACCTGTTCAACATCCTGCTGCAGGTGATGGACCACGGGAAGCTGACCGACCACAACGGCAAGACGGTCGATTTCCGCAACGTCATCCTGATCATGACGACCAACGCGGGTGCGGCCGACATGGCCAAGCCGGCGATCGGCTTCGGCCAGGAGACGCGCATCGGCGACGACGTCGAGGCGATCAACAAGCTGTTCACGCCGGAATTCCGCAACCGCCTCGACGCGGTGGTGGCGTTCTCGCGCCTGACGCCGGATGTGATCAGCCGGGTCGTCGACAAGTTCGTGCTGCAGCTCGAGGTCCAGCTCGGCGAGCGCGACGTGACGATCTCGGTGACCGACGAGGCCCGCACCTGGCTGGCCGAGAAGGGCTACGACGAGCTCTATGGCGCGCGGCCGCTGGCCCGCGTCATTCAGGAGAACATCAAGAAGCCGCTGGCGGAGGAGCTGCTGTTCGGCAAGCTCGCCAAGGGCGGCAACGTGCGGGTCAAGGTGGAGGGCGGCAAGCTCGCCTTCGACTTCCCGCAGCCGCCCGCCGCGCGGCCCGAGCCGAAGGTGCCGGCGCTGGTCGAATAGCGGTCTGCAGAGACCGATCAGTCTGGAAGGGGCGGGTCCCGGACCCGCCCTTTCTTTTTGTCCGCGTGCAGCGCGCTACCGCGTTAACGAAATATAAGGGCTGAAGGCGCGACGATTGCCGCTTCGGCGGACGCTCGACGTCCGCGATGCGGAGCGCGCTATCGGTCGATGAAGATCTGCAAGGCCATCAAGGTCTGTCGCAAGCTGGCGAAGTCGGGGCTGCCCGGCTCGGTCTCCGGCCATCGAGGCGCCGTGCGCGCCGTGAAGCAACTGGTCGAGAAATTCGACGACGAGCTGCAGGTCCGCTCGGAAACCACCAGCCTGCGCCATGTCGCGGTCGCCATCGCCGGCATGGGTCGCGGCCGCCGTACCGCCGCACTACAGCTCGAATGCGTCGCCGATCTCGCGACGGGCTATCTCTCGGCCCGAGAGATCGCGGCGAAGAAGGACGAGATCAGCGCCGTCGCGATCGTTCGCGCCCTGGCCTGGAACATCCGCGCGGCCCGCCTGCACGTGCCCGAAGCGAAGCCGCGCAGGGCCGGCGTGGCAAGGGCCCTGAGTCTCGCCTGACGCGCCGCCGGCGCATTCATTGCTTGTTTGGGTACCGGGGCAGGGTTACACCCGCCCAACGCATCCTTCCGGGCCCCAGGCAATGCCTCTCGCTTTCTTGTGCGGCATCCGCGTCCTCGACCTCTCGCAGTACATCCCCGGGCCGTATGCGGCCCTGATGCTGGCCGATCTCGGCGCCGAGGTGGTGAAGGTCGAGCCGCCTGGCGGCGATCCAATGCGGCAGCTCGGACCGCGCGACGGCGACGGCATCTCGCCGCTGTGGAAGCTGATGAACGGCGGCAAGACGGTCGTCGAGATCGACCTCAAATCGGGGGCCGGCCGCGATGCACTCGAAGAGCTGCTGCGGCACGCCGATGCGCTGGTCGAATCCTACCGCCCCGGCGTGATGGACCGGCTCGGCTTCACGCGCGCCCGACTTGAGGAGCTCAACCCACGCCTCGTGCACGCCGCGTTGTCCGGATACGGCCAGACAGGGCCGTGGCGCCTTCGCACGGGACACGATCTCAATTACATGGCGCTGGCCGGCGGCCTTGCGCAATCGGGACCCGCCGAGCGCCCGCTGATGGCGTCGCCGCCGACAGCCGATTTCGCCAGCGGCCTGCAGGCGGCGATGACCGTGTGCGGCGCGCTGCTCGGGCGCGAGCGCAGCGGCCGCGGCGCCTATCTCGATCTCAGCCTCGCCGAGACGGTTCTTGCCTGGCAGAGCGCGACGATGACATCGGCGCTGCGACCGGGCTTTGCGCCGGAGCGCGCCGCCAACCTGCTGAACGCCGGCGCCGCCTGCTACCAGGTCTACCGTGCCGGGGACGGGCGCTTCGTCACATTGGCGGCCATCGAGGAGAAGTTCTGGCGCAATTTCTGCGAGGCCGTCGGCCGCGCCGACCTGATCGCGCGGCAGTGGGAGGCGATGCCGCAGACGGCGCTGATCGCCGATGTGGCCGCGGTCTTCGCCGCGAAATCCGCGACTGAGTGGGAGGCGACGCTGGGGCCCGTCGATTGCTGCTTCGGTCTCGTCGTCGAGCCCGCGGACGTGCCGGCGCATCCGCAGATCGCCGCTCGCGGGATGGTCGCGCGACGCGGCGACACCATGGAGGCACTGTTCCCGGCCCATGTCGACGGCCGCCCGCCGGCGCCGCGCGCGCCGGTCTCCGTGGTGCCCGCCGCCGAGGTGATCGCGCGCTGGAAGTCGGCTCAGCCTTAGTCGCAAGGCTGCTTGAACGGCGAATGCTGTTGCAGCGCCGCCATTTCATGGCGGATCGCAGCCGTTTCCTGCTTGAGATACCGCTCGACGGCGTCGCGGAAGGCGGGGTCGCGGATCCAGTGCGCGCTCCAGGTCGGCTGCGGCAAGTAGCCGCGCTGGACCTTGTGCTCGCCCTGTGCGCCGGCCTCGACTCGGACCAGCCCGCGCTCGATCGCAACGTCGATGGCGCGGTAGTAGCAGGCCTCGAAATGGAGAAAGCGGAACTCCCCGTAGGAGCCCCAGTTGCGGCCATAGATCGTGTCGTTGCCGACGAGGTTGAGGGCGCCCGCGACCCAGCGCCCGTTCTGGCGCGCGAGCATCAGCACCACGCTGTCGGCCATCGTCGCGTGCAGGCGCGCGAAGAAGTCGCGCGTCAGATACGGCGAGCCCCATTTGCGGTCGCTGGTCGCGTGGTAGAACTCGAAGAATGCGTCCCAGTGCTCGGTCTCGAGCGCGGGTCCGCTCAGCGCTACGACCTCGACGCCCTGGGCTGCCACGTCGCGCCGCTCCTTGCGGATCGACTTGCGCTTGCCGTGGCTGAGCGCGGCGAGGAACTCGTCGAAGCTGCGATAGCCGCGGTTCTCCCAGTAGTACTGGAACCCGGACCGGATCAGGAAACCCGCCCGTGCGAAGGCGTCGGCCTCGTCGCCCGTGCAGTATGTGACGTGCAGCGAGGAGACGCGGTGCCGTTTTGCCACCTCGACCAATGTCCCGATCAGCGCATCGCGGATCGCCTCGCGCTCCGGGTGGTCGGCGACGAGGATGCGGTGGCCGGTGACCGGCGTGAACGGCACGGAGACCTGCAGCTTCGGATAGTAGCGTCCGCCCGCACGGCGATAGGCATCCGCCCAGCCGTGGTCGAACACGTACTCGCCGTAGGAATGGCTCTTCAGGTACATCGGCACGACGCCGACGGTATGGCCGTTCGAATCCGTGGCGACGAGGTGCTGCGGCAGCCAGCCCGTCTCCGCGGTGGCGGAGTTGCTGGCCTCGAGTGCGTGCAGGAAGGCGTAGGTGAGGAACGGGTTGTCGCGGCCGGCACAGGCATCCCACGCGGCCGCGCCGATCTCGTCGATCCGCTGGACAACCCTGACTTCGATGGCGTCGCCGCTGTCGGGCATCAGCCGATGTTGGCGGGTTTCGGCGGCACGATCTAGCGCGGAAGCTGGATCGATACGCTCTGCCCGTCATAGCCGCGCGGCTTGTGCCGCGCGCGGACGGTCACGCGTTCGATGCCGACCGGGACCCGCAGGCTCTGCAGCACCCGCGTGACGGGCTGTTCGTTCAGGCTCGGCTGCGGGATGTCCTGGTGGCCGAGCACGCGTCCGTCGGGTCCGAGCACCTCGAACGCATCGGCGTGGTAGTCCGGTCCGGTGTCGTTGCTCAGGATCGTCACCCGGACGTCGAAGACGTCCTCGGTGCCGGCATGACGCTCCACGGCAACCGCGATCACATCGGCCTCGCCTGCGAACGCCGCGGGCGAGGCCATCAGCAGCAGGGCAAGCAGGATCGCGCGCATCATGCGATCTCGAACACGGCCTCGACCTCGACGGCGACGCCGAAGGGCAGGGAACCGACGCCGACTGCCGCGCGCGCATGCTTGCCTGATTCGCCGAACACCTCGACGACGAGGTTCGAGGCACCGTTGACCACCTGCGGATGGTCGGTGAAGTCGGGGACCGCATTGACGAAGCCGCCGAGCCGCACGCAGCGCTTCACCCGGTCGAGGTCGCCGCCGCACGCGTTCTTCAGGTGCGCGATGATGTTGAGGGCGCAGAGCCGCGCCGCCTTCTGGCCGTCCTCGACGCCGAACTCGCGGCCGAGCTTGCCGATGAACTCGCGCTTGCCGTTGTTGAGCGTGATCTGGCCGGCCACGAAGACGAGGTTGCCCGACTGGACCGTCGGGACGTAATTGGCGGCCGGTGCCCCGGCATCGGGCAGGGTGATGCCAAGCTGCTTGAGCCGCGCGTCGATCTTTCCGGACATAGAGTTCTCCTGATTGCGCTCCGTCGCGGCGCAGCATACAAGCCCGTCCGGGGGTGATCCAGCCGCGCAGCCGCCACAATCTTGCCGTGGCCGCCGGCGAAATTCGGGCGATCAGGAGGTGCGCATGCGGCTCGCGGGATGGCTAACGGCGATCACGGTTGCATTCCTGGCGGCGTCGCCGCCGCTGCAGGCAGCCAACATCCTCGACCTGAAGACCGAGTATTCGGCCGCCAGTGCCATTCAGACGCCCAAGGGCGTGCAGCGTGGCCGGGTCTGGCGCACGCCGAACGCTCTGCGCCACGAGATGACGGACGACTCGCGCGGCCAGACCCTGATCGCGCGACTCGACCGCAAGCTCGCCTGGCTCCTGATTCCCGAGCAGAAACTGGCGGTCGAGCTGGCATTGGACAATTTCGGGCTGCCCGCCGAGCTTCTGACCGGCACCGGGATCACGCAGACGCCGGTGGGGCAGGAGACGGTCGCCGGCCTGCGCACGACCAAGGTGCGCGTGCAGCGCGAGCCGAAGGCCAACGCCAACGGCCGGTTCGACGGCTATGTCTGGACTACAGCCGAGGGCATCATCATGAAGGTCGTCGGCAGCGGCGAGAACCAGGGCCGTCGCGGCGACGTCAATATGAGCTTCAGCGACGTCAAGGTCGCGCGGCAGGACCCGAACCTGTTCGAATTGCCGACGGGCTACCGTCGGCTGGCTTTGGTCGGCGTCGATTTCGAGTCGCTGATGGCGGGCATGGAGCAGCTCAAGGGCCTTGCCAAGCCGCCGCGGGGGAACACCGCGCCGCGCTGAGCCGCCCGGCAAGCTTGGCACTTGTTAAGGCCGTATCAACCATCCCGCTGCAATGTGCGCTTCCCGAGGGGAGCGTACATGCAGTCGACGATCTGGGGCTGGAACAGCACGAATTGTTGGGCGGGCGCCATCGGCGCCGTTGTGGCGGCCGGCCTCCGGCTGGTCCTGCACGGCATGGCGCCGTCGGAGGCAAGCGGTCTTGCCGAGCTCGACTGGGTACCGCCGGAAGTCACGATCGTCATCGCAGCGGTCCTAGGCGGCGCGGCTGCCATGTCGGGCGCGCTGCTGGTGGATCTGCTGAAGCTGACCGAGCGCTGATCGCGCCTCACAGCGTCCCGGCGAGCGCGTGATAGGCGATCCCGGCGACCGCCGCCCCGGTCAGAACCGTCGCGATACCCATCCGGAAATAGAACAGCGCGGCGATCGCTGCGAGGGTCAGCGCCATGGCCGGGATGTTGGCCGAGGCGAGAGTCGGCATCTCCAGCTTGAGCGGGCCGATATGCTCGACCGCGACCTGCGCGAACAGCGTGTGGATCGCGAACCAGATGGCGAGGTTGAGGATCACGCCGACGACCGCCGCGGTGATGGCCGCCAGCGCCGCTGCCAGCGCCTTGTTGCCGCGCAGCGCCTCGACATAGGGCGCGCCGAGGAAGATCCAGAGGAAGCACGGCACGAACGTCACCCAGGTCGTCAGGAGTCCGCCCAGCGTGCCGGCCAGCAGCGGGTGCAGCGTGCCGGCGTCGCGGAAGGCGCCCATGAAGCCAACGAACTGCGTGACCATGATCAGCGGCCCGGGCGTCGTCTCGGCCATGCCGAGGCCGTCGAGCATCTCGCCGGGCTGCAGCCAGCCATAGTGCTCGACCGCGGCCTGCGCCACATAGGCGAGCACGGCATAGGCGCCGCCGAATGTGACGACCGCCATCTTGCTGAAGAAGACGCCGATCTGGGCGAAGACGTTGTCGGATCCTAGAAGCAGGGCGAGAAGAGCGACCGGCACCAGCCAGAGCGCGAGGCAGATCGCGGCGACGAGAATGGACCATCCCAGGCTCGGGCGGGCGTGGGCGGGCATGGTCTCGCCGAGCAGGCTGTCGGCATCGGCGAGGGCTGGGCCCTTCGCGGCGCCGTGGCCGGCGGCGACCAGGAAGGCCGCGATGCGCATGCTGCCGCCGATGAAGCCGACCAGGCCGGACCCGAGCACGATCAGCGGGAACGGCACAGAGAAGAAAAAGATCGCGATGAAGGCGAAGGCGGCGATCGCGACCATCAGGCGGTTCTTCAGGGCACGCTTGCCGATGCGCACCACCGCCTCGAGCACGATGGCGAGGACCGCGGCCTTCAGGCCGAAGAACAGCGCCTGCACGATCCCGACATTGCCGAAAGCGGCGTAGATCCAGCTCAACGCCATGATCGAGAGCAGGCCCGGCAGGACGAACAGGATGCCGGCGACGAGGCCGCCCATCGTCCGATGCATCAGCCAGCCGATGTAGACGGCGAGCTGCTGTGCCTCCGGCCCGGGCAGCAGCATGCAGTAGTTGAGCGCGTGCAAGAACCGGTTCTCGCCGATCCAGCGCTTCTCCTCGACGATGATGCGGTGCATGACGGCGATCTGCCCGGCAGGCCCGCCGAAGCTGAGCGCGGCGACGCGCGCCCAGACCTTTATCGCCTCCGAGAAAGGCACGCCGTGATGCGGGAGGGCGGCATCCGCTTGCGGCTTGGGCGACGGAGCGTCCATGCGTGATCCTATCACCCGCGCTTCTTGCGGAAGTACTCGTAAAGCCCTTCGAACACCTCGGCGCCGCGCGCGATGCGCGTCTCGTCATCGGAGGTGCCCATGGCGATGCCTGCGATCAGGCGGGCGATGCCGGTGGCCTCTTCGCGCGCGAATTTGGAGTCCTTCAGGTCGATGTCGTGGACGATCTCCGCGATCGCCTGGAGCGCGGGCTCGTTCAGGCCGGCGCGTGCCAGCAGCACTTCGAAGGTGCAGCGATCGCCTTCATGCGTGAACTCCGCCTCGAACATGTCGAAGCGCAGCTCGCCGGGAAGCGGCTTGTAGCCTTTGCCCGGCACGAACTTCAGTTTCGCCTCGGCGTCGATGAACTTGCGGATCAGCCAGGCCGACGCGATGCGATCGACATGCACGCCCTGACGCGTCACCCACGTCCGGCCCTTGAGCGATGCAGCGGCCGGGGAGGGCGCGTCCGCTTCCGTCGGCGCCGCATGCGCAACGCGCGCTTCCAGGGCAGCGATGAGGCCCTCGGCGGCCTCGCGCCCGTTGGCGCCGAAGAAATCGATCGCGATGACCTGCGCCACGCGGGCGCGCAGCCGGGCCACTTGCGGCCGCGCTTCGGTGAGCCGGTCCGTGGCTTTCGACTTGTCCAGCGCGTTGGCCAGGGCGCGCGCCTCCTTGGCGATCTCCTGGTATTCCGTGTCGCGCGCCGCATCGAAACGCGCACGCACCTCCGCATCTGATAGTCCATCGATCAGCCGCGCTTCGCACACCATGGCTTCGCCGCCTCCCTCGATGATCTCGCGCAGGAGCCACTCGAAATCCTCCTGGGTCTGGTCGGTGACCGGCAGGGCGTAGACGCCGTGCTTGACCGGAACCGCGCCGATGCCCTGCAGGCGGCGCCACACCTTCACGCGCAGATAGGCCGGCTTGGCCGGAAGCTGATGCACCAGCAGAAGCCAGCGGTCGGTGACGCCTCGATCGCTCATGCAACCAATGTATCCGACCGGCATCGATGATGCAACACTTGTATCAAACATGATGCGGGTGTATCGTCGGCGCGTAACGGAGATCGATTATGGCTTATTCGGTACAACCTTTGCCGTTCAAGCCGAGCCGACTGAACGGCCTGTCCGAGCGGCTCCTGGCGAGCCATTACGAGAACAATTACGGCGGCGCGGCGCGGCGCCTCAACGCGATCGAGCAGCGCCTTGCCGCCCTCGACTGGGACAAGGCGCCCGTCTTCGAGGTCAACGGCCTCAAGCGCGAGCAGCTCATCGCCGCGAACTCGATGATCCTGCACGAAGCGTATTTCGACTGTTTCGGCGGCAGCGGCGAACCCGGCGGCACCTTGGCGCCTGCGCTCGAGCGCGATTTCGGCAGCGTCGCCGCGTGGACGCGCGAATTCACCGCCATGGGCAAGGCGCAGGCCGGCGGCTCGGGCTGGACCTTGCTCGCCTGGTCGGCGCGGCTTGGACGGCTGGCCAACATCTGGGCCGCGGACCACACCCACACGCTCAGCGACGGCCGCATCGTGCTGGCGCTCGACATGTACGAGCACGCCTATCACCTCGATTTCGGCGCGAAGGCGGGCGCCTATGTCGATGCCTTCATGCGGAACATCGCTTGGGACCGCGTCGATGAACGCCACAGGCGCGCGGTCGCCGAAGGGCAAGCCTCGTTGCCCGACGCGCGACCTGACGAGATCAGCGCCGAAACGCTGCGCGACATGGTCGCACGCCAGGATGACATCCTCGTGCTGGATTTGCGTCTGGCCGATGACTTCGCGAAGGGAAGCGACATGCTGCCGACGGCGCAACACCGCCCCGGCGACGAGATGGACCGATGGGCGGCCAGCCTGACGAAAAGCCGGCCGATCGCCTGTTACTGCGTTTACGGATTCCAGGTCAGCCGCGATCCGGTCGCGGCCTTGCGCAGGCAGGGCTACGACGCGCGCACGCTCACAGGCGGCATCGCCGCGTGGCATGCGATCGGCGCGCCGACCGTGCCGAAATCCTGAAGGAGGTCCACCATGAAATGGGTGACCCGCGAACGCCCGAAGATCGACCGCATCGCCTGTCCGTGGCTGATTGCACGCTTTATCGACGACGAGCCGGAGTTCCTCTACGTCCCCAGCAGCCGCGTGCGGATGGTCGCAGAGGATACGGGCGCCGTTCCCTACGACATCCCGGGAGTCAAACTCAGCCATGTCGGCGAGAAATGCAGCTTCGATGCCTTTCTCGCCGCGTACCGGCTGGACGAGCCGGGGCTGCATCGCCTCGCCGCCATCGTGCGCGGTGCCGACACGTCGCGCCTCGACCTGACGCCGCAATCGGCTGGCCTGTTCGCGATCTCGCTCGGCCTCGGTTCGATGTTCGAGGACGACCACGAGATGCTGCGCCACGGCATGGTGCTGTACGACGCGCTCTATGCCTGGTGCCGCAGCCTGCAGGGCGAGACGCATAGCTGGCCGCCGGCGGCGTGATTGGGGAGAGGACAATGGAGCAGAAGATCGCACCGATCGCCTGCCGGCCCTGGATGCTGAACGGGCTGTCCGAGCGGATGATCGTCAGCCACTACGAGAACAACTACGGCGCCGCCGTGCGCCTGCTGAATGCGGTGCGCGGCGAGCTGCGGGAGTTGTGCCGCGCCGGCGTGTCGGGCGGCCTCATCAAGGCTTTGCGACGCGAAGAACTCGCGGCGATGGATTCGGTCGCGCTGCACGAGCTTTACTTCGAGGGGCTGGGCGGCGACGGCCGGATCACGCCGCGCATGGCCGCGCGGCTCGAGGCGGATTTCGGATCGGTCGAGGCCTGGCGGCGGGACTTCGTCGGCACCGCACGGGCCATGTGCGGCGGCTCCGGCTGGGTGCATCTCAGCTATTGCCGCCGCGACCGCCGGCTGCGCAACCATGCCGGCATGGACGACACGCAGGCGATCGTCGATGCGTCGCCGATCCTCGTGCTCGACATGTACGAGCACGCCTATCAGATCGATTTCGGCGCGAACTCGACCGCCTATGTAGATGCATTCATGCGCAACCTGGACTGGACGGCGGTCGAAAAGCGGCTGATCGATGCCGAAGGGGCGGCCCAACCGGTGAGCACGTTGCCGGAGCTTGCAAGGCCGGTGTCGATCAACGAACTCTCGGCCGCCTACGATGCGGCTGACATCGCCCGCCTCGGCCTGCCTTCAGTCTCCGTCGAGGAGCTGTTCGACGCGCTGGCCGAGAACGAGAATGCGCAGGTCGTCGACGCGCGTCCCCGGCACTACTTTTCGAGAAACTTCGACATGATGCGGCGGGCCATCTGGCACGATCCGAACCAGGTCGATGCGTGGTCGTCCGGGCTGTCGAAGTCGGAGCCCGTCTTCGTCTATTGCGCCTACGGCTATCATGTCGGCTGCGGCGTGACCGCGGCCCTCCGCGCGCGCGGGTTCGACGCGAAGTATCTGCGGGGCGGGTTGTCCGCCTGGTACGCCGCGGGCGGCGAGCGGGCGCTCAAGGCGCCGGAGCCGGCTACGATCGAGGTTTGAGGCATCGCCACGGCTGCGCCGCGCGATGCAACATTCGCGGCGCCACGCCGTTGCTATCCGGATCATGACCAGATGGAGGTTGGCATGCGCGCGATGCTGATGGCTGCCGTGCTGGTACTGGGCTGCGCCGTTCCGGCGGCCGCCGAGGACTGGAGCCGCGTCGACACTGTGTTCGGCCGGTCAGGGGCTGACCAGCCGGATGGCGGACGCCGCTACGGCTTTCCGCGCTCGGACCTGAAGGTCACGCTTGATGGCGTGGCGATCAAGCCGGCGCTGGCGCTGGGCTCCTGGCTCGCCTTCCGGCAGGTCGGCGGCAAGGCGAGCGTCATGGGCGACCTCGTCCTGACCGAGGACGAGATCAATCCGGTGATGACGAAACTCCTGACGCGCCATATCGCGGTGACGGCGGTTCACAACCATCTCCTCCGCGCCCAGCCTGCCACGATGTACATGCATGTCAGCGGCGACGGCGATCCGGTCCAGCTCGCCGAGGCGCTGCACGATGGCCTCGCCATGACGGGAACGCCGATGGCTGCCGCCGTCGCAGGCCAGCCGTCGGGCAGCACAGAATCAGATCCGGCGACGGCGCTCATCGAGCAGACGCTCGGTCGCAAGGGCAAACTGAATGGCGGCGTCTATCAGGTGAGCGTGCCGCGCGCGGAGACCATCCGCATGGAAGGGATGGACGTGCTCCGGAGCATGGGTGTCGAGACCGCGATGAACTTCCAGCCGACCGGCGGCGGCAAGGTCGCGGCGACGGGCGATTTCGTGCTGATCGAGAGCGAGGTGCAGCCGGTGCTCCAGGCCTTGCGCGCGTCGGGCATCGAAGTCACGGCCCTCCATAGCCACATGCTCATGGAGGAGCCGCGCCTGCTCTTCATGCACTTCTGGGCGCATGACGATGCGGGGAAGGTTGCGCGCGGCCTGAAAGCGGCCCTCGACAGGACCAGCACCCAGCACGGATGAGCGGGGAGGGACCTGCGGTCAGAAGCAGCCGCGCATGAAGCGCACGACGCGCTGCATGCTGTAGCGCTTGGAGGTGAGCTCGGCGGCCGTGACCGCGGTCGTGTCGACGTGCTCGCGGAAGTCGAAGGTGCGGCGTGCCTGCGGCAGCAGGACGAACTCCACCGGGTGGCCGCGGGCGACGAGGCTGTGGAAGGCGCGGGTGTTGTTCTCGATGCGCACCCCCGGCTCGGCGCCGGCAACGACCATCAGGATCGGCTGGCTCAGGCGGTCGACCTCGGACATATAGCCGTAGGCCTGCAGCGGCTCGGGCGCGTTCGGGTCCTGGAAATGGCCGGAGATGGTGACGAGGCAGGCGACCTGGTCGCGATGCGCCGCATCGAACGCGCCGGTCGCGATCTTCACCGCGTAGTAGCCGCCGCGGCTGTAGGCGTAGAGCACGCGCTTCTCGCCGGCGCGCGCGAGTGGCATCGTGCGCAGGTGGTTGAGCCCGAGCGCCACGTCCAGCTCGGTCGCCGGGTCGTGGCGGATCGGCATCGGCGCGATGAAGCGTCCGCCCTGCCAGTCTGGCGCCAGGACGAGGAAACCGTGCCCGGCGATCTCGGCGAGATACTTCTTGTCGGCGTCCTGGATGCCGCGCCGCGCGTGGATGAACAGGATCGCCGGCAGGGTTCCATCCGCGCGCCGCTGGGCCGGATCGTGAAACACGTAGGCCGGAACCTGGGTGTTGTCGGTCGGGTTGATCCAGGACGTCGTCTCGGTCCGGACCTGCGCCGCGGCGGCGCTCGCGGCCATCAGGACGATCGTTGCCAGGATGCATGCCGTTCGCATGATGCACCCTACCGCCGCTCGCGCGGACGCTCCACCGGACCGTCCGCGGTGAGATGGATGCCGGTCAGGGTGCGCTCGTCATGGACCATCCGCCAGGAGATCAGCTTCTGCGCATAGCGCAGCATCACCCGCGCGTGCAGCGGATCGGTGGCGAGATTGTTGAGCTCGTCCGGGTCTTCCTGCAGATCGAACAGCAGCGGCGGCAGCGCCGCGAAATGCACGTATTTGAAATCGCGGTCGCGGATCACGTTGAGGGCGCATTCGTCGAGGCGGATGCCGAACGCCTGTTCCGGCCGACTGCCGACAACGTCGCGGAAGTCGAACTCCCAGTGCACCTCCTGCCGCCAGGCCTCGGGCGTTTCGCCGCGCAGCCACGGCGCGAGCGAGGCGCCGTCGCATTGCATCGGCACCGGTCGTCCGGTGAGGTCGAGCATCGTCGGCATCAGGTCGATGGCCTCCGTGAAGGCGTCGACGACACGGCCGCGCACGCAGTTCTCGCCGGGCGCCCGCACGATCAGCGGAATGTGGAAGGCCTGGTCGAAATAGCCTTCCTTGCCGAGATACCAGTGGTCGCCCAGCATCTCGCCATGATCGCAGCTGAAGACGATCAGCGTGTCCTCGTACTGGCCGCTCTGCTTCAGAGAGGCGATCAGACGCCCGATCTGTGCGTCGACCTCGCTGATCAGGCCCCAATAGGTGGCGCGGAGCTGCCGCAGGTGATGCTCCGGCATCGATGCCGCCTTGCGCTCGCGCGACAGGTGCCAGGCGAGGAAGGGGTGCCGCTCGCCTTCCGTCTTCGCGTCGGCCGCGCGCCGGAAGGCGGGAACCGTCGCGGGATCATACATTCCGTTATACGGCTCGGGCGCGATGAACGGCGGATGCGGACGCAGGTAGACGAGGTGGAGAAACCACGGTTCGTCGCGGCGCGCGTCGATGTAGTCCAGCGCGCGGTCGGTGACGAAGGTCGTGTCGCTATGCTCGGCCTGGTAGATCGCGGGCGCGTAGGTGGGCCCGCGTTCCGCGGCGCCGGGATAGTTTGCCACCGGCACCGACGCGCCCGCGCGGCCGCGCGGCGGCACGTCGTAGCCGAGGCGGCGCAGATGGGCGAGCCACTCGATCGGATCTTCGGGCAGCGGCAGCACCGGCGTGAAGCCGGGCATGATGCCTTCGTAAGTGCGTAGCGCCGGATCCTCGGGATCGCGGCCACGGGGATCGGCGCTGGTGTCGGTATAGCCGATCAGGCCGGGATCGAAGCCGGCCTTGCGCATCTCCAGCGCGATGTTGGTGAAGCGGCGGTCGAGCGGGATTCCGTTACGCCCGGACCGGTGGTTCTGCAGATACATGCCGGTCAGGATCGACGCGCGGCTCGGACCGCATGGCGAGGCCTGGGCGTAGTGCTGCGCGAAGCGCACGCCATCCGCCGCCAGGGCGTCGAGATGCGGCGTCCTGACGACCGGGTGCCCGGCCGCCGACAGGCTGTCGGCGCGCCACTGGTCGGCGAGGATGAAGAGGATGTTTTTGGGCCGGCTCACCGTGCTTTTCCCCCGGCGGCTGCGCTGTCCGCAACCGATTGGCTCCAACTGCAAGCGCGCGACGTCGCCCTTCACCTCGGTGGACGTCGGGGCGCCGAAGCTAGTACGTCGCATGTGGGAGGGGAAGAGGGCGCGCGCATGATTGGTGCGGCTTTTGCAAGGGAGGGCCGACAACATCTCTCGAGCAAGGGCCATGGCTGACAAACACGACCTACGTACGTTCCTGCAATCCCTGAATCGCGCCCATCCTGATTCGATCCTGCGGATTCGCGAGCGCGTCGACCGCGACTACGACGTCACTGCCGTCGCTATGGAGCTGGAGCGGGAAGGGCGCTTTCCCGTGCTGTGGTTCGATCGCGTCGGCGACTATCCGTTTCCGCTGGTCACGAACATATTCGGCGACCGTTCGCGCTTCGCCTTTCCGCTCGGCGTTCCCGAAGCGGAGCTGATCCAGCGCTGGGGCCAGCTCGGCGACGTGACGATCGATCCCGTGCGCCGCAACACCGGCCCGGTGCTCGACGTGGTCATGACCGGTGCCGAGGTCGATCTCGACAAGCTGCCGATCATGAAGCATTTCAGCGAGGACGGCGGTCGCTACATCACCAACGCCGTCATCGTCGCCAACGACCCTGACACCGGTGTGCGGAACGCCAGCTATCACCGCTGCCAGGTCAAGGGGGCGAACCGCCTCGGCACCAGCCTGCACAGCCGGCGGCATCTCTGGGACTATGCGCAGCGGGCGCAGGCGCGCGACGAGGCGCTGCCGGTCGCCATCGTGATCGGCCACCACCCGCTGTTCCATTTCGGCAGCGGCCTGTGGAAGGGCCCGATCGGCATGGATGAATACGCCATCACCGGCGGATTCCTCGGCGCGCCGCTGGAGGTGGTCCGCGGCATCACGGTTCCCGTCGACATTCCCGCCGACGCCGAGTTCGTGATCGAAGGGCGGCTGCTGCCGCATGTGCGCGAGCCCGAAGGGCCGTTCGCCGAATTCACCGGCTACGCTTCGGAGAGATCCACGCAGCAGGTCATCGAGGTGACCGCGATCCTGCATCGCCGCGATGCGATCTACCAGGACATCGTCGCCGGCATCTCGGCCGAGCACACGAACCTGCTGGCCGTGCCGCAGGAGGCGCGGCTGATGCGCCAGCTCCGGCAGCATTTCCCCGGCGTGACGCAGGTGTCCTACCCGCGTTCGGGCACGTGCCGTTTGCATTGCTACATCGCCATGCGCCAGACGGCCGAGGGACAGGCCAAGAACGCGGCCCTGGCGGCGATGGCCGACGATCTAGCGCTGAAGCTCGTGGTGGTGGTCGACGACGATGTCGACATCACGCGCGACGGCGAGGTGCTGTGGGCCATGGCGACCCGCATGCAGGCGGAGAGCGACATCGCGGTGATCCGCGATGCGATGGGCGCCATTCTCGATCCGTCGTCGCGCCAGGGCACGACCGACAAGATGATCATCGATGCGACGCGGCCGCCCGGCGCCTTCTTCCCGCGCCGGCACACCCTGCCGGCGGATGCACTGGCGCGCGTGCCGGGGTTCCTCGGCGGTGCCACAGGCGGGCTAGACGGCGCCGGCCCGGTGCGCTGAGCGATGACGGGAACGCGTCTCGCCTTCCGCTGGATCGATCGCACCACCGTGCGGGAACTGCGACCAGAACCCGACGCCCTGATGAAGATCGTGGAGAGCGGACTCATCGCGCATGGCAGGGGCGAAGTGGTGAATCCGCCGAAGGCGCATCTGCTGCTGGACCATGTCTACAACGGCCATTTCAACATCCTGCCGGGCTATGTCGCGCCGACCGGCATGGCCGGCATCAAGGTGGTGGGCGATTACGTCGACAACTATCGCCACGGCCTGCCGTCCGAGCTTGCGCTGCTGACCTTGTACGATCCGCGGACCGGCGTGCCGCGCGCCATCCTCGATGCGACGGAGATCACGTGGTGGCGCACCGGCGCCGTGACCGCGGTGGGCGCGCGGCATCTGGCTTCGGCGAACAGCCGAGTCGTCGCGCATATCGGGGCGCGCGGCACGGCCTTTAGCAATCTCGAGCTTCTCGCAGCGCAGTATCCGCTCGACGAGATCCGCATTGCCAGCAAGCGTCGCGAATCACGCGAATCTCTCGCGCAGAAGGTGCAGGCGGCAACGGGAGTCACGACGATTGCGGTTGATTCGATCGAGACGGCCGTGCGCGGCGCCGACATCGTGATCGAAGCGACGCGCCTCGAGAAGCCGGAGGTTCTCATCCGCGCGGAGTGGCTCAAGCGCGGCGCGACCGTGGTGACCTATGGCTGGGTCATGGCGCTTGATCCGGCCATAGCGCTTGATGCGGATGCGCTCGTCGTCGACGATTGGGAGCAGTGCAAAAAAGGCGGGCAGCTTCATCCGCTCATCGCCGACGGCCGCCTCACCGCCGATCGACTGCATGCGGAGATCGGCGAGATCGCGGCGGGCCTGAAACCCGGACGCCGGCGCGACGACGAACGCATCGTGTTCTGGCATCGCGGCTTCGCGGTGAGCGATGTCGTCCTCGGCAGCGCGATCTATCGGGCCGCGGTCGAGCGCGGCGCCGGGCAGGAACTCGCCATGGGCGAATTCGCGGCGGAGTAGGGGCCGCCGCTGCCTGCGTCGATGCGAAAAGAACGGGCGTCTGCCTAGCCCGTAGGCGCGGAGGCGGAGCGTGACTCGCGCAAATCGCACCGAATGCGCTGGCATACCGATTGCAGAGATCGTCAGTAGGCTAACGATCTCTGATGGGGTGCAGGAGAACGCGCGTGCACGACTCAATCGACATTTTCGACCCCTCACACTATGCCGGCGTACGCCGGCCGTTCGAGGTGGCCGAGACGCTGCCGTCGTGGTGCTACACGTCGCAGGCCTTCTACGACCGTGAGGTCGAGCGCATCTTCCGCAAGGCGTGGAACTGCATCGGCCACCAGGACCGGGTCAAGTCGCCCGGCGATTACTTCACGCTCGATTTCGTCGGCATCCCCCTGATCGTCGTCCGCGCCAATGACGGGAAGGTGCGCTGCTTCGTGAACTTCTGCCGGCACCGCGGCTCGCGCATCGTCGAGGGATGCGGCGCCACGAAGTTCCTGAAATGCCCGTACCATGCCTGGGCGTACGGGCTCGATGGCCGGCTGGTCGGCACGCCGCTGTTCGAGGAATCAGACAATTTCCGCAAGGCCGACTACGCGCTGCTGCCGGTGCGGTTGGAAATCTGGGCGGGGCTGATGTGGATCAACGTCGATCCCGACGCGCCCGACCTGCACACCTATCTCGGCGACCTGCCGGCGCGCTGCGCGCCGTACCGGCCGGATGACATGGTCTGCCTGTTCCGCCGCGAATGGCCGGTCGCGGCGAACTGGAAGTTCTATTACGAGAACTTCAACGAGGGCTACCACGTGCCGTTCGTGCATCCGGGCAGCCTGAACAAGCAGTACGTGCCCGGTCGTTCGCTCTACACGCCCGAGAAGACCGAAGGCGAGTACATCGCGCATTTCACCAAGCACAAGGGCAGCCGCGGCCTGATGGAAGGCGAGACGGGCTTCCCGCGCATGGAGACGCTCCCGGTCGAAGGCTTCGAGGGCACGTTCTATCCGTGCGTCAATCCGACGGCGATGCTGGGCTTCACCATCGACAGCGCCTGGGCGATGGAGCTCTACCCGCATTCGCCGACCCAGACCACGCTCGCCTTCTCGATGCTGTTCCCGCGCGCGTACACGGAGCGCGACGATTTCGAGGAGATCGCGCCGAAATACTACAGCCGCTTCGAGATCACCCTGCCGGAGGACGTCCGCGCGGCCGAGCTGCAGCAGCTCGGCGTCAGCTCGCCGATCAATGTGCCCGGCCGCTTCACGCCGATGGAGCAGCTCGTGCATTCGTTCGACAACTGGCTGCTCGATCGCGTCCTGCACAACTAACGGACATGGATGCCGTGACCACGCCCCTGATCGCCGTCGACCGCATCAAGAAGCGCTTCCGCTCCACGGAAGGCGCGGCGGTCCAGGCGCTGAGCGAAACGTCGCTGACCGTCGATCAGGGCGCTTTCGTGTCGGTGGTCGGCCCGTCGGGCTGCGGCAAGACCACGCTGCTGCGCATCATCGCCGGGCTCGTCCCGATCGACACCGGCACGGTCCGCCTCGGCGGCCGCGAGGTGAAGGGGCCGACGCCCGATGTCGGCATCGTCTTCCAGGACGCCAACCTGTTCCCGTGGCGCAACGTGCTCGAGAACGTGCTGCTGCCGGCCCAGGTGCTGCGCCGCGACCTGAAGACCGCGAAGGACCGCGCGCGCGCCCTGATCGCGATGGTCGGGCTATCCGGCTTCGAGAACAAGTATCCGCACGAGCTGTCGGGGGGCATGCGCCAGCGCGTCGCCATCGCGCGCGCGTTGCTGCACGATCCGCCGCTGCTGCTGCTCGACGAGCCGTTCGGCGCGCTGGACGCGATGACGCGCGACCAGATGAACCTGGAGCTGCTGGAGATCTGGCGCCGGTCCGGAAAGACCGTGCTGCTGATCACGCATTCGATCCCCGAGGCGGTGTTCCTGTCCGACCATGTCTTCGTCATGTCGGCGCGGCCGGGACAGATCGTCGACGACATTAGCATCGATTTCGAGCGGCCCCGCCGGCTCGATGTCATGGGCGATCCGCGCTTCGGCGAATACCTCATCCATGTCCGTCGCCGCCTCGGCGGAGACGGCATGATCCATTGAGTGGGGGCGGCATGCCGGGTGGTCAGGTCGTAGCGGTGCCAGCATCGGGGGCGGCCGAGCGTCCGGCCGCGGCGACGGGGGCGTGGCGGCGCCTCCTGCGGAAGCGGCCGGAGCTCGTCCTCTCGCCGGCGCTGCTCGTGGTGCTCCTGGTCGCGTGGGAGTACGCGATCCCCGTCTTCAAGATCAGCCCGTTCATCCTGCCGCCGCCGTCGCAGATCTGGGCCTCGCTGGTCGACGGCATCGGCAGCGGCCTCTACCTCCGTCATCTGGCGGTGACGATGGCACAGGCGGTTTGCGGATTCCTGGTGGCGAGCACACTCGGTCTGGTCATCGGCGCCGTGATCGCCCGTTCGCGCCTGTTCGAGCGGGTCGTCTATCCCTACCTCGTGGCGCTGCAGACGGTGCCGAAGATCGCCATCGCGCCGCTGATCATCATCTGGTTCGGCTACGGCATGTCGTCGAAAATCGTCGTTTCGGCGCTGCTCGCGTTCTTCCCGGTCCTCGTCAATGCCATCGTCGGCCTGAAGTCCTGCGACCAGGGCCGGCTCGACGTCATGCGCGCGCTCGCGGCATCGGAATGGCAGATCTTCTGGATGCTGCGGCTGCCCAATGCGCTGCCGTTCATCTTCGCCGGTCTCAACGTCGCGGTCATCTTCAGCGTTCTCGGCGCCATCGTCGGCGAGTTCGTCGGCTCGCAGGCCGGGCTCGGCCATCTGATCATCCAGGCGAATGCGATGCTCGACGTGCCGCGCGTGTTCTCGATCCTCGTCGTTCTGAGCGTCATGGGGATCTCTCTGTTTCTTCTGTTGCAGTGGCTGCGCAAGCGCATCGTGTTCTGGTCCAACCCGGACCAGCTCGCGGGCGTCTGACACGGGCCTTTATTCAATCGTCAACGAGGGGGCATCGATGACTACGGCATTGAGGCGGCTGGCGGCGGTTTCCATCGTCGCGGCGATGGCCTGGACGGGCGGCGTTGCCGCGCAGGCGCAGGAGCTGCGCAAGACCAGCTTCGCGCCGACGACCCTTGAGATATCCACCGGGCATGCGGCGCATTCGTCGATCCCGAGCGCGATGGGCTACTGGAAGGAGGAGGGGCTGGACGTCAATGTCTATGGCGTCAACGGTTCGACCGCCGGCATCCAGCAGGTGGCAGCCGGCAATCTCGATTTCGCGACTGTCGGCGGCGAGGCTCTGATCGTCGCCCGCGCCCGCGGCCTGCAGCTCAAGGCCGTGTACATGTATGCGCGCGGATCGATCTATCGCATCGTGACGCCGGTCGGACTGAACCTGACGTCGATCGCCGCGCTCAAGGGCAAGACGATCGGCGTGCCGTCAATGACCGACGGTCAGATTCCGTACACGCGCGCGGCGCTGCTCAATGCCGGCCTGCATCCGGACAACGACGTCAAGTGGTTGGCGACCGGCACGGGCGCGCCGGCCGCGGTGGCGATCCAGCGTGGCGACGTGCAGGCCTGGGCCTCGTGGGACACGGCCGTTGCCGCGCTTGAGAATCGTGGGCTCGAGTTCAACCTGTTGCAGCCCCCGTATTTCGACGAGCTGTTCGGCAACGTCATCATTTCGCGCGAGGACTTCATCAAGCAGAACCCGGATCTCGTCGTGAAGATCGCCCGCGGCATCGCCCGCTCGACCGTGTTCGGCTTTGCCAATCCGGAAGCGGCGATCCGCAACCACTGGCGCATCTACCCGCAGACCAAGCCGCAGGGCACCGACGAGGCCAAGCTGCTGGCAGAGTCGCTGCGCGTCTATCGCTCACGCTTCGATGGCTTCAAGCTGAACGCTGGCGTCACGAAGTGGGGCCTGAGCACGAAGGAGCAGTGGGACCGGCTGCTGAAGATCGCGCTTGAGCAGAAGCTCGTGCCGGAGAACTTCGACATCAATGCCGCCTACACGAACGAGTTCGTCGACGAGATCAACAAGTTCGATGCCGAGAAGGTGACCGCGCAGGCCAAGTCCTCGGGCTGGTAGGCGTCAGACCCGGCGGTCGTTGGTCTCCGACCACGGCCCGAGCTGCTTCAGCAGCGGCTCGCGCCGCTCCAGCCACCAGCCTGCCTGGTCGGGCCACGCGCCATACGCGCGTTCGAACGGCGCCGCCTCGAGTTCCGCCTGCGCGTGGACGGCCCAATTGGGGTTGTAGAGCGACTCGCGGCCGATCGCGACCAGATCGGCGCGGCCCTCCCGGATGATCGCGTCGGCCTGCCGCGCCGCGACGATCAGCCCGACGGCCATCGTCGCGATCGCCGCTTCCTTTCGGATGCGCTCGGCGAAGCCGACCTGGTGGCCGTAGAAGCGCGGAATCTTCGCATTGGTCGCCGTGCCGCTGATGCCGGCGGATGAAGCGTCGATCGCATCGACGCCTGCCGCCTTGAGCTCCTTCGCGAACGCGACCGTGTCGTCGACGGTAAGGCCGCCGTCGATGTAGTCGGTCGATGACACCCGCACGAAGAGCGGCCGGTCGGCCGGCCATTCGCTGCGGACCGCCCGCACGACTTCGAGCGGCAGGCGCATCCGGCCGGCGCGGTCGCCGCCATATTCGTCGGTGCGCTTGTTCGAATACGGCGACAGGAACTCGTGCAGCAGATAGCCGTGGGCGGCGTGGATCTCGATCACGTCGAAGCCCGCGCGGACGGCGCGTCCGGCCGCCGCGGCGAAGGCGGACGTGATCGCCTTGATCTCCGCCTTGGTCAGCTCCTTCGGAACATGCCAGCCCTCGGCGACGGGCAGGGCGCTCGGCGCCACCGTCTGCCACGGCATCTCGCCGCGGGTCAGATCGGTCCCGTCGATCGGGCCGTTGCCGTGCCACGGCCGCTGCGAGCTGGCCTTGCGGCCGGCATGGGCAAGCTGGATGCCGGCCGCGGCACCGTTTCCTTTCAGGAAGCGGGTGACGCGGGCGAAACCCTCGATATGCGCATTCGACCACAGCCCGGTGTCGCCGTGCGTGATCCGGCCGTCTTCGGTCACGGCCGTCGCCTCGGTCATCACGAGGCCGGCGCCGCCGAGCGCGAAGCGGCCGAGATGGACGAGGTGCCAATCCGATGCATGGCCGTTGGCGGCCGAGTACTGGCACATCGGCGAGACGACCACGCGGTTCTTCAGCGTCAGGCCGCGAAGGGTGAGGGGGCTGAACAGGGGGCTGGGCACGGCGATCGGTTCCGTCTTGCTGCGGTCGGGGGCGGATACTGGCAGATTCGGCCGGGTTGCGGGACTGGGCGGTTCGGAATGGCTGCCGCGTGCGCTTTGCCCTAGTGCGTCGCCTCTGCCTCGGCGGCACGCCGGGCGGCGAGCATGTCGACGTAGTGCTTTTTCGTCCCGAAGATGTGATCCGACAGGAGTGCGCGCAGCCGCGACGCGTCGCCCTTGCGGATTTGGTCGAGGATGTCCCGGTGCTCGTCGAGAGAGGTCGAGTTGAGGGCCGAGTCCGTCGACAGCCGCGTGCGCAGGGCCTGAACGCGGAAGGTGATGCCGGCGTACGATTCCTTCAGGAAGTCGTTGCCGCAATGGTCGACGATCGTCTGGTGGAAATCCGCATCGAGGTCGCGATAGGCGGGAAAGTCCTCCGCCGCCAGTGCGGTCCTCATCTGCTCGACAATGGCCGCGAGCGCCTTGGCGACACCATCGGAATCGCGCTCCAGCGCGCGCAGGGCGGCGGCGGTTTCGAGGATTTCGCGCAGCTCGCTCAGCTCGACCACCTCCTGCGCGCTCATCTGGAAAACGAAGCTGCCGCGCTGCGGCTGGATCTCGACCAGGCCTTCCAGTTTGAGCTGCAGCAGTGCTTCGCGTACCGGCGTCTTGCTGACGCCAAGCTCGGCGGCCAGCATGTTCTCCGACAAGGCTTCGCCGAGCTGGAAGTTGCCGCGAATGATGCGCGCCCGAATCTCGTCGGCGGCCTGTTCGGTCAGCGTCCGTGGGCGCGGCAGCTTGCGGTCCATGGCGATCCCCCGCGCGCTCGTCCCGCGCGCTTCCCGGTATCTTATATATTAGTATGCAAGTTGCAACGGGGGCTGCGGTCTGGCAGTCGCGCGGGGGGCCATGCTCGCGGTTAGGCCTGCGCCTTGCGGACCGCCGGGCGCTCCGCCATTCGGCGGCGGTGGTCATGCACTTTCGGGAAGCGGCCTGGGTCGATGCCGTCGGATTCGAGCCAGCTCGCGACCGTGTAGAGGTACGGGTCGCAGATCGTGTACGTGCCACCCATGACCCACGGCCCCGCGAACATCTGGGCCTCGATCAACTCGAAGCAGGCGGCGACGACTTCCGGTGCCTTGCGCTTCATCTCCTCGATGGCCGCTGGATCGTCGGCCCAGCGATTGCCGCGCGTACGGTGCGCGTGGGCAGGATGGACCGTCGAGCACAGGTAGCTGTTGAACGCCTGCACGCGCGCAAAAGCGTAGGGGTCGTCGAGGGGGGCCAGCTTCGCCTGTGGAAAGCTCTGCGCGACGAAGGCCAGGATGGCTGGCGTCTCGGTCAGGATGCCGCGATCGGTGACGAGCGCCGGCACGCGGCCCTTGGGATTGATCGCCAGGTATTCGGGCTTGCGCTGGTCGCCGGCGCGCAGGTCGAGCCGGACGGTTTCGTATGCCGCGCCGGCTTCCTCGAGAGCGATACGGGACGCGAGCGCGCAGGATCCCGGTGCAAGGAACAGTTTCAGCATCGATTCTTCCCCTAAAGTGCCGCCATCGATTAGCACTTGGCCGCGGCCGGCGCATCACCGGCGTACGCCAGATCAAAAGGACCCCATGAAGGCGCAAATGGCCCCCGAGCGGCTGTTGTGGGCGGTCGAGCTGCTGGATCCTGCCCCGGGGGACGACATCCTCGAGATCGGCTGCGGCCGCGGTGTCGCCGCGGCGCTGGTGTGCGAGCGCCTGAGGGGCGGCACGTACGCCGCGATCGACCGATCCCGCATCATGACGGGCGCGGCGCGCAAACGGATCGCGGCGCATATCGCTGCCGGCAAGGCGACGGTCCGGACGGTGGGGCTGGCCGAAGCGACGTTCGGGTCGCAGCGCTTCGACCGGATCTTCGCGGTCAACGTGAACGTGTTCTGGACCGGACCTGCGGCGGCGGAACTCGCGCGCATCAGGACGCTGCTTGCACCGCGCGGCGTGCTCTTCCTGTTCTTCGAGTCGTTCACGGCGGCGCGTCTGCGCGGGATCGCCGGCACGGTGACCGACACGCTCGGCCGCAACGGCTTCGCGGTCAGGACGGTGATGACCGATACGGTGCGCTCGGCGCGCCTGCTGTGCATTACAGCGGGGCTGGCGCAGCGCGGCCGCCGCCGGCCGTAGAGCGACCTGATCCGATCTCACAGCGGATCGGCGTACCGTTGGACCTCTGAAATGACCCGCCTGGGCTGCAGTGTAGGCGAGCAGCGCGACTGGCGAAAAATGCGCGCGGGACCTAGGAGAAATCCTTAGTCCATTCGGTGATCGATCGGTTCCGGACGGACTCCCTACAGCGTTGACCCGAGAACGAGCGGTGCGTGGCGCGCGCGATTACCGCATCGGTTTTTCGCGCCGCGTCCTTCGCATGAAAACTTTCGATGCGCGCGACTGCGCGGTCGTGCAGCCGCGCGATTCCAAGCACCACCGCGACAATGCGCGCCCGATTTCGGATAGCACGAGCGGACCACTCGGCTGGTTCTGTCCGAAATCGCGATGCGCGAGCACCCGCGTCACGCGCGAAACCGACCGCTTTGGTGATGCATGCGCTACATGGCGAATCAAAAGATACGCATCACCGAATGCGCCTTTGTCTGCGCGCTTCCCGCTGGACAAAAAATTATCTCGCGCAATCGACGAGCAGCGGAACGGCTCGGCTGGCGCATCACTGGAGAGGTAATAGGAGAGGTCAATAATGAGGAAGCATTTATTGGGAACGACAGCGCTGGTCGCGGCCGGCGTGTTGGCCATGGTCGACACCGCCGCTGCTCAGACCAAGGTGGGCCCTATACAGGTAAGTGTCGGCGGCTACTGGGGCGAGTTCGTCAGCTACACGGACCAGGACGATCGCGGTGGTCCGTTGGCGAACCAGAAGCTCACCGAGCTTGATGAGTGGTCGGACAAGGAAATCCACTTCAACGGCCGCACGACGCTCGACAACGGCCTGGTAGTGGGCTTCCGCGCCGAGCTCGAGGCGAACACCGAGGCCGATCAGATCGATGAGTCGTTCATGTTCCTCGAGGGGCGCTTCGGCCGCTTCGAACTCGGCGCGATCAACAACGTCCAGTACCGCATGGGCTATAACGCACCCGAGGCCCAGACGCGTCCGTGGTCGAACGAAGGCAACATCTTCAACGTGTTCGCGAACCCGACCGGTTCGCCGGCTTTCGATACCACTCTCGGCACGACGCGTTCGCGCTTCTTCGACAACGATTCGGAGAAGATCAACTACTACACGCCGCGCTTCGCGGGCTTCCAGTTCGGCGCGTCGTACATTCCGAACTCGTCGCAGGATCGCAATGGCGCACCGGATCCGATCTCCACGGCCTATAGCCGCGGCTATGCGTTCGGCGCGAACTTCGTGCGTACTTTCGGTGCGTTCGATGTCGCCGCGTCGCTCGGCTACATGGCCTGGTCGGGTCCCACGGGCGCACCGGACCCCGATCAGTGGAACGCCGGCCTGCAGCTCGGTTTCGCCGGGTTCAAGGTCGGCGGCAGCTACGGCCAGATCAACGACGGCCGCAGCGGTGCATCGGGCACGAACGTAGCACCTTCGACGGCCGGCACGGGCCTCAACAAGGTCGATGGCAAGGCGTGGGACGCCGGCGTCATGTACACGTTCGGGCCGGCCGCGGTCAGCCTGAACTACATCAACGGCAAGAACGACGACTGCCCGGTCGCTTTCACGCCGACCTGCGGCGGCGACGACAAGTTCTCGATGCTGTCGCTCGCGGGCAAGTACACGCTGGGTCCGGGCGTGAGTGTCGAAGCCAACATCTGGACGGCGAAGCTCGAAGGCAACGGCTCGACCGGGCTTCCCGACGGCAACGACGGCACCGGCGGCGTCGTCGGCGTCGTGCTGGTCTTCTGAGTCGTAACTGGGGAGAGGGGCGGATCGATCCGCCCCTCTTTTTCTACGGGGCTGACGTCCCATGGAAGACAGGGAAACGGATGTTCATCGGTCGGCATCGAAGCAGGACCGGCTCTGGGCAGCGGCCGGGCGCCAGCGCAGGTCGATGCCCGCCACAAGACGGCGCACCGTCATGAGGGCCGGACGTTACGAGCGGCCGGCATTGGACTCGATCTCTCCGGCGGAGCTGATACAGCTTCTGCGCACGAACCCGACGCGGAGCTTCACGCGGCCCGAGCTGAGAAAGATCGTGCGCGGGTTCGGCTATCATCTCGACCGCGCTTCCAAGCGGTACTGGCATCCCGGCGTGCCGGGCTGGATCACGCTCCCGCTCGGCAAGTACGGACTCGTCGGCGGCATGACGGCGCGCGAGCTGCTGCGGCCGCTTCTGGACACGATGTAGCGCAGGCCCGCGCGCCGCAAAAGACGGCGCTCCCGCTTTGTGGCATTGATCCCTCGTGGCTCGACTTTGGGGGATCGCGATGGACGAGGCGTGGAAGCGGATGCGGGCGCAGTACGAAACGGCCTACCGGGCGATGCTCGGCGGCGATCCCGAGCCTTTCAAGGCGCTGTGGTCGCACGCGGCTGACATCAGCCTGTACGGGGCGCTGGGCGGCATGGAGCGCGGCTGGGGAGAAGTGCGGCCGCGCTACGACTGGGTCAGCAAGGCGATGATCGCGGAAGGCACGCGCATCGAGAATCTGCACACCGAGATCAGCGGCGATCTCGCGGTCGCAATCGATCTCGAGCACATGGTCCGCACGGTCGACGGCAAGCGCGTCCCGCGGACTTTGCGCGTCACGCACTGCTATCGCCGGGAGGACGGCGCCTGGAAAATCTTCCACCGCCACGGCGACGAGCTGCGGCCGGCGCAGCGGCCGGCGGGCGCCTGACGCGGTCAGTAGACCGGATCGCGGCCCATGATCTGCAGCGCGCGCGAATAGGCCATGACGCCGGAATAGGCGTAGTTGCCGCCGCACTGGTTGGCCGCCTGCACGCCGAACATCTCCGCCGTCTTGCGCGTGCCCGGATCGGTCACGCCCGGGAGCGCGTCCAGGTACTGCGCGCGCAGGCGGTCGCAATCCGCGAGGCTGAACACCTGCGGATCCTGGCGCTTGCCCTGGTTCACGGGGGCCGCCATCGCCGTGCCCGCTGCGGCGAGGCCGGCAATGAGGATCAGGGCAGGGATCGGTGCTCTGGTCATCGGAGAATCTCCTGGAAGGCTCGGACTCCGGGCGGATCGGCCCGCCGTTCGGCGGGACCTGCTCTTCCAACTCATCCATATGGTAAACCGCCGCGCCGGCGCGTCCGCCTTGCAGCGATTTAATGCCGCGTTCAGGGTCGCGCCGGCGGACACAATTGCATCGTCATTCCGCCGCCGCCGGACATCGGGCTGAAACACCGCCGCGCCACACTGCGCGCCCATCGATCAACCAGGAGGATGGACGATGACGGAGATGACCGTGCGGTCGCCGGACAAGATCATGCAGCTTGGCAGCGCGTTCTGGGCGTCCAAGACGCTGCTCAGCGCGATCGAGCTTGGCGTGTTCACGACGCTGGCCGAGCGCGGGCCGCTCGGCCTCGATGCGCTGCGCGCGGTGCTGCGCCTGCACGAGCGCAGCGCGCGCGACTTCCTCGACGCGCTGGTCGCGCTGGGCATGCTGCAGCGGGGCGCCGACGGACGCTACGCCAACACCGCCGAGACCGGCCTCTATCTCGACCGCAACAAGCCGTCCTATGTCGGCGGCATGCTGGAGATGCTCAACGGCCGCCTCTACCGCTTCTGGGGCAACCTGACCGAGGCGCTGCAGACCGGCGCCCCGCAGAACGAAATCCGCCACGGCGAGCCCGACCTGTTCACCGGGCTCTATGCCGAGCCAGCGCGGCTCGAACAGTTCCTCGGCGCGATGACCGGTCTCAGCCGGCCGACCGCAAACGCGATGGCACAGGCCTTCGCCTGGGGCGAGCATCGCAGCTTCGCCGATATTGGCTGCGCGCAGGGCGGCCTGACCGTCGGCATCGCGCAGGCGCATCCGCATCTGACCGGCATCGGCTTCGACCTGCCGGCGGTGAAGGACGTGTTCGAGCGCTACGTCGCGCGCCAGGGGCTCGAGAAACGCCTCAAGTTTCAGGCGGGCGATTTCTTCAAGGACGCGCTGCCGTCGGTCGATGTGCTGGTCATGGGCCATATCCTCCACGACTGGGGCATGGACGAGAAGCGGCTGCTGCTGCGCAAGGCGCACGAGGCGCTGCCGCCCGGCGGCGCGCTGATCGTCTATGACGCGATGATCGACGACGCGCGCCGCGAGAACGCCTTCGGCCTGCTCATGAGCCTGAACATGCTGATCGAGACGCCGGCCGGCTTCGACTACACCGGCGCCGACTGCATCGGCTGGATGCGCGAGGCCGGCTTCCGCGACGCCCGCGTGGAAAAGCTGCAGGGCCCGTATTCGATGGCGGTCGGGCGGAAATAGGTATTCGACGAACTGGTCGGGCGCCGGAATGTGCGGAACGCACTGGCCGCGCCGCCGTGCTTCAGTCAGGTGAAGCAGCCAACCCGTTGATCCGGCGCCTGGTTCCGGCGCTGCTTCACTGCTTCACCCGCTTCATGGGTTTGCGCGTTCAGCGCTTCGGCCCGTGCTGTTTCACCGTTTCACCTGTTTCATCCGTTTCGCTGTTTCACCTGTTTCATCGCGTTCTGTCATTCGGCTCAGAGAAACTCCTTCCACAGCGTCACTCGCGGACTTGATCCGCGTTGCCAGCTTCGGGGCAAGTCGCGCCGCGGCACGATGGATGCGCGGGTCAAGCCCGCGCACGACGCAGCTTTCCTGTTTGCCTGGGCCCGCAACGAGAACGCCCGCCGGTCGCCCGGAACGTGGCGCTAAAGTGTTGCCCGGAAGCGACGTTGCACGCGCTTTGGCGGCCCCATTACATTTGATCCTCCGAACAATGTTTTCAGCTCAGGCCCGGCGGATCGTGGGCCTTTACAGGGAGTAAAAACTTCTAAATCGGAGGAAACATCGATGACTCGACGTATCGGCGCCGTGTTGCCTTGTGCGTTACTGGCCTCATTCGTCCTGTCCGGGTCGGCGGCGGCCCAAAGCCCCAGCGGAACTCCCGTCCTCACCAGCACCACCGTGGTATCCGGACGTGAGCTGACGTGGGACATGGCCTTCCTCCCCGACGGCACGATGTTCTTCACCGAGAAGTGCCGTGGACTATCGGTCCGGCTACCGTCCGGTGCCGTCAACGCCCTGCTCGGCATCAAGGATTCCAAGGGCTACCCGGACACGGCATCCGACCTCTTCTGCAGCGGTCAGGCCGGCATGGCCGGTGTGGCGATCGACCCCGACTTCGCCGCCAACCGCTTCATCTACGTGTTCTCGGCGTCGAGCATGACCGCGCCAGGAACCAATCGGGTGCTGCGGCTCACGGTCAGTTCCGATCTGACCAAGGTCTCGAACCGGCAGGACATCGTCACCGACATCGCCTACAAGCCGGCGCCCAGCAACCATCCCTTCGGCGATCCTGGCGCGCACAACGGCGGGCGCCTCCGCTTCGGTCCCGCGGACGGCTTCCTGTACGTGACGACAGGCGACACCCATAACGGCGAGGTGCCGCAAAGCCCGACCCGCATGGGTGGCAAGGTGCTCCGCATCGACCGTGACGGCAAGGCCGCGCCCGGCAACAACTCGCCACAGGGCTTCGATGCGCGCGTCTTCACCTACGGCCATCGCAACCCGCAAGGCATCTGTTTCCGCCCCGGCACCAACCAGCCCTACACGGCGGAGAATGGTCCCTGGCATAGCGACGAGGTGACCGCGCTCACAGCCGGCGGCAACGCCGGGTGGGATCCGCGCGCGAACGTCGCCGGACGAGGCGACTGCCCTGACGGGTATTGCGGATACTCGCCGAACCAGATGGGCGCGGTGGATCCGAAGGAGCGGTCGGCGTTCATGCCGATGACCGACACCAAGACCTATCCCAACGCCATGAAGCCGGCCTGGAACAACGACATGCTTTCGCAGGGCATGTCTTCATGTTCGTTCCTGAACGGCGCGCAGTGGAAGGACTGGAACGGCCGGATGGTCGTTACCTTTATGGGCATCGGCATCCACGGAACGCCGGTCGGTAACCGCCTCGACGTGCTCAACATCACGGCCGACGGCTCGTCCGCCACGCGCAGCACGGTGTCCTTGCCGATGCCGGCCGGACGCTTCCGCTCCGTCGTGCAGGCGCCGGACGGCAGTATGTACGTGGCCACCGATCAGGGCGACATCTACCAGCTCAAGCCTAACTGAGCTTGATCGGCAGCCGCGCCTGCCGCAGCGGCGGCGCGGCTGACCTTTCGTCTGCGGGTCCGACCTGATGGGAATCCTGCTTCCATGGTTGACTTTCGCCAACTCGCCGCAGCCTCTTTCGCCGCGCTTCTGACATCCTCGGCCGCTTTCGCAAGCGCCGAATTGGCTAGGAGCAAGAACTGCGTGGCCTGCCATTCTGTCGAACGGAAGATGAATGGTCCGTCCTACAAGGCCATCGCCGAGCGTTATGGCAAGGATGAATCCGCGATCAAGCTCTTGAGCGAAAAGATCGTGAAGGGTGGCAGCGGCAGCTGGGGGCAATCGCCGATGCCGCCGCAACCGGGCGTCTCGCCGGAGGAGGCCGAAGCTCTGGTGAAGTGGATTCTGTCCCACCAATAAGGGTGTGGAAATCGCAGAATCGGCGGTGTCTTCGGGCTAACAGCAACACCTACGCGCAACGGCCCAATGGTCGGGAAGAAGCGGGCGGGCGCAGATCTGCCGCCGCGAGTGGGCCAGAGCGCGGGGCTTCGGTCAATACGGATTCTGTGACGGGTCCGGTGACGGCGTAGGGTGGGGCGCTAGCCTGTTCCCGTGACGTCCGTTTCGGCGTTGGTCCGCGTCGCGGCCTCGGCGCGCTCGGCCATCACGTCGTAGCTGCGGGCGAGTTGCCGGTAAACATCGGCGGCCTTCGGGCTTCCCGTCTGGTCCGCGACGGTCCGGAGCTCTTCGGCCTTCATGCGCCAGGACCGCGCATTGCCCATCGTCAGGCGCCGCACCTGGTCATAGGCCTTGGCGGCGCGTTCGCTCGCCTCCCTGGCGGCGGCCAGCTTCTCGCGCAGCGTCGCGACCTTGGCATGCATCTCGCCGCGGACATAGTCTGACAGCACGTCGGCCCCGGCGCTTTCGTACTGCGCCTGCGGGCCGGATTTTTTGGGGGGCTGTTTCGCCATCCTCGCCGGGGGGCCTGTCAGGACGCGTCGTCGCGGCCGACACCGGCAGCGACCGTCAGCTTTTCGCGCGCAGTCGCGACGCTGTCGCGCAGGGCGACGATGGCCGTCCGCGCCCGCTCGCGCGCATGGTCCGAGACGATCGCGGCGCCGATGATCTCGTAATATTCCTGCGATAGCGCCGGCTTTTCGCCGTCCTGTGGCATGGTGTGCAACCCCCGGTGATGAGCCAATGGCTAAAAACGCATCAGGCCCCGGAACGTTCCGGATGGGCCGGGTTTGTTCTGGCGCGCATGCTCCCTGTCTCCAGGAAACCTTCCATTGTCGTCCGCGGGCTGGACCCGCGGACCCAGATCGGCTCTCGCCGCGACGTCGCCGACGGGCCCTCGGGTCAAGCCCGAGGGAGACAAAGAGGAGATTGAGCCAACCCGCCCATCGCCGGGGCCGCCAACCAAGATCGCGCCGCCGACCGTCAGTTCGTGAGGCGCACCCTGTCGAGGAAGAGCTGCGCCTCGCGGAAGAGTTGCATCCGGTTCTTCTCCAGCAGGAGGAGATGCGTGCCCTCGCCGATCACGACGAGGCGCTTGTCGGGGCCGCTCGGCAGCTTGCGGAAAATGGCGTGCGCACCCTCGGGCGGGGTCAGGCCATCCCACTCGGCGACGATGACCAGGGTGGGCGTCTTGATCCGCGCTGGATCGTAATACGGCCTGCCGGCCTGCCAGTAAATCTGGTTGTCGTGAAAGACGCCGGCCGGGCTGCGCAGCACCGGCGGGTCCTGCTTCGCGCCGACCGGATCGGTGGTGATCGCGGCCGCGGCCCACGCGTCGAACTTCGGCATCAGATCGACCTTGCGGTCATCGGGCGCGCCGGCCTGCAGGCGCTCGCGTGACGGCGGCGCCGCGACGTAGGCGCCCGGCGGCCGGCTCGCGGCCTGCGACGGGGGCGGGGCGCGCAGCCATGGCGGCGCGAAGAGCACGAGGCTCTCGACCTTGTCGCCGTGCTCGGCCGCGTAGGCGGCAGTGATCACCGTTCCCCATGACCAGCCCATGAGACTGAGCCCGGGGATGCCGCGCCGCTGCAGGATGAAGTCGATCGCGGCGCCGACATCCTTCACCGCCACATCGGTCGTGGCGATGGGTGGATTGCTCGCCGCCGGCTGATCCATTTCCGGCGGACGCGTCGAGCGGCCGTAGCCGCGCACATCCATCAGGTAGACGTCCCAGCCGTGGCGGGCGATGTAGTCCATCCAGGACAGCCCCTCCAGGGGGAAATCGAACGTCGCCTCGCTCGGCAGGGTCGCGCCGTGGACGAACAGCAACGTCCTGTCCGATGTGAACAGCGTCATGTCCGCCGGCCGCTTGTTCCTGACGTAAAGCTGCGTGCCGGCGTCGGCTGCATCGACCATGAAATGCTCGGTGACGAGTTTCACGGCAGTGTCCGCTTTCGCAGGCGGGGAAGCTGCCGGCGCCGCCAGGATCGCGGCCAGCAGCAGCATGCTGATGCGCATGGGAGTCATCGTTCCGTCCCTCCGAAGCAGGCGGGCACGCCCGCCCGCGTTGCGTGTGGCTCGGGCTCACGAACGCTTTCGCGCGCCTCCGGCGGGCGGAGGCGTGGTCCATAAAGAAGGACGAGTTCGGTGCGGTCGATGCTCGCGATGACGCCGGCGCTCATGGCCGCCTGAAGGCGTTGCCCCGGGCTTCCCGCCGGCGCGCGAGAAGCGCGCCGCTCGCGCCATCATTTTATCTCAAGCCGGCAGCCTTCGCAAAAAACGAACGGCTGCGCTTGGCGAGCACGCGGCGTGTCTTACTTCCGCGACGCGAGCGCCGCGGTGACGCCGAGGCCGATGAAGGAGATGCCGGCGAACCAGCGCTGGACGCGCAGGGCGCGGCGGCTGCGGCGCAGGAAGTCGCCGGCGGCACCGGCCGCGAGCGCGAACATCGCGTCGCTGATCATGCCCAGCCCCATGAAGGTGAGACCGAGGACGAGGATCTGCCAATGCACGGCGGCGCCGGCGGGATCGACGAATTGCGGCAGGAAGGAGAGGAAGAAGATCGCCGTCTTCGGATTGAACAGGTTGACGACGAAGCCGTCGCGGAAGACGCGGCCGAGCGGCTCCGCCTTCATCACGCGTGTTTCGGGATCCGGATCCTTCGCCATCAGCGTGCGGATGCCGATCCAGATGAGATAGGCGGCGCCGAGATACTTCACGATCGCGAAGGCGAGCGCCGACTGCACCAGCAGCGCGGACAGCCCGACCGCCGCCGCGGTGATGTGGACGATGGTGCCGAGATGGATGCCGAGCACCGAGACGAGCCCCGCGGCGCGCCCCTGCTGCACCGACCGCGCGACGATGAACAGCACCGCAGGCCCCGGTGTCAGCAGCAGCACCAGCGATGCCACCACGAAAAGGCCCCAGAGTGTCAGGTCGGGCATGGCTCTTCTCTCCCTCCGCTTCGCGCGTGCCGAGCAAGCCACAGAGCGGGGGCGCGGGCAAGCCAGTAACCCTCTCCCTTGGGGAGAGGGTGCGCGCGTGAGCGCGCGGGCGAGGGGCCGTCTCTCCGCGTCGCCAGTGTCGGCAGGCACTGGTGCGGAGGAGAGAGTGCCCCTCATCCTCCCGCGCGCTGTCGCGCGCGGGCCGACGTCAATGGACGTCGCCTTCTCCCGACGGGAAAAGGGAAAAGGAGTGCGCGTGATCGCGAAGGGCATCCTTCTCTGTCAAACCAATATGCGTCGTCCTCGGGCTTGACCCGAGGACCCAGGTCCGCTCTTGCCGATGCGACGCTCATGGGCCCTCGGGTCAAGCCCGAGACGACGCCGTTCTTGTTGATCCACCTTCCCCTGCTCGTGAGGTGGAGGGGATACGGACCCTATTTCAGGCGCGGCGCTCGTCCGCCCGGGCAAATTGACGGGCCAGGGGGCGGGGCCTAGAGTTCCGGCCCCGCTGCGGAGAAGAAGAGCAAGAAGGGAGAGAATTCCGCAGCTTGCGGTTTATCAAACGAGACGGAGAGAGGAGGAGGACATGTCGCTCAGAATCAATGCCGAAGCCCCGAATTTCACGGCCGACACCACGCAGGGCCAGATCAGCTTCCACGACTGGATCGGCAACGGCTGGGCCATCCTGTTCTCGCACCCGAAGGACTTCACGCCGGTGTGCACCACCGAGCTCGGCTACATGGCCGGGCTGAAGCCCGATTTCGACAAGCGCAACTGCAAGATCCTCGGGCTGAGCGTCGATCCCGTCGGCAACCATACGAAATGGGCGAAGGACATCGAGGAGACGCAGGGCCACGCCGTGAACTATCCGATGGTCGGCGACCCGGAGCTGAAGGTCGCGAAGCTCTATGACATGCTGCCGGAGGGTGCCGGCACCACGTCGGAGGGCCGCACGCCGGCCGACAACGCGACCGTGCGCTCGGTCTTCGTGATCGGGCCCGACAAGAAGATCAAGGCGATGCTCACCTACCCGATGAGCACCGGCCGCAATTTCGACGAGGTGCTGCGCCTGCTCGATTCCTGTCAGCTCACGGCGAAACACCAGGTGGCGACGCCGGTGAACTGGAAGCAGGGCGAGGACGTCATCATCGTGCCCGCCGTTTCCGACGAGCAGGCGAAGCAGAAATACCCGAGCGGCTGGAAGGCCCCGAAGCCGTACCTGCGCATCATCCCGCAGCCGCGGGGATAGGACGAGAGAAAAGGGGCGCGCACCGGTAACCCTCTCCCATCAAGAGGGGGCACGGGAAAGCGGTCCGCTCTCTGCGCCGTCTCGGCTTACGCTTGCGAAAGCACTGCTCTGTTCCCTTCGGGTCGAGCCCGAGGGGAACAGAGAGTTGTTTCTTCTGTCGTCCTCGGGCTTGACCCGAGGACCCAGAAACGGCTTTGCCACGCGTTTTCATCGGCGCATCTGCAACGCTGCACCTGGACCCTCGGGTCAAGCCCGAGGGAGACAGGAAGGATCGCACTCTGAAAGCGAACACCATCGTTACCCGTGCCACTCTCGGATTTGATCGAGGAGCGGTGGGCGTGTTGGACGGAAGCCGGCTCCGCTCCGGCGTTCCTGCGTGCGCGGATGCACCGCTACCGCAGCCGCGGCGCTCTCCCGGCGCCGCCATCTACCCGTTCGCGTCACCGGTTCCCCGCAAGCGCGGGCCGTGCCGCATCATGGCACCGCGGGAAAGGTCGCGGCGGCCCATGCGGTCCGTCTGTCGGAACGCTGGCGCGCGCGCCTCCGTTTCCACCCCGTGCGAGGCGCACCGCCGCGGCTTGTCGCCAACAAATGACAGGGAACGCCAGACCCAATCGTTCTGAATCCACCGACGTGGCATCGCCGCCCGATGGAATCGTATCCGCGCTGCTGAACAGCATCCCGGACGGCTGTTTCGTGGTCGCCGACGACTGGACGGTCACGTACCTCAATCGCGCCTGCGAGGACTATGTCGGCCGCGACGGAGACGAGATCATCGGCCGGCCCGTCTGGGATGCTCATCCGGCCTTGAGAGGAACAGAGTGCGAGCGGCAGCTCCGCGCGGCCATGACCGAGCGCGCGCCGCGGCAGACGGAGCTGCAGTCGGCGGTGCAGCCGGGCCATCGGATCGAGCTCCGCATGTTTCCGGTGCAGGACGGACTGGCTGTCATCCTCCGCGATGTCACGGAAGTGCGCGCCCGCGAGAAGGCGCTGCAGGACAGCGAGCGGCGCTTTCGCCTGTTGACGCATCTCGTCCCGGCTTTCGTCTGGTTCGCCAGGCCCGATGGCGGGCTCGAGTTCCTGAACGACCGCTGGGTCGAGTTTACGGGCCAGAGCCTGGGCCGCGCGCTGCCGGACGGCTGGATCGACGTGGTTCATCCCGACGACCGCGCCCGCGCGCTGGAGGCGTGGCGCAACGCCCGGCAGCTTGGCATCCGCTACGAAGTGGAGGTTCGTTACCGTCGCCGCGACAACGTGTATCGCTGGTATGTCGCGCGCGCAGAGCCGCTGCGGGACGACACCGGACGCATCACCTGCTGGTTCGGCACCAGCACGGACATCCACGAGAACCAGCTCGCCCAGCAGGCGCTGCGCGAGAGCGAGGCCCGGTTCCGCAATCTTGCCGACAATGCGCCGGTGATGATCCGGATCACCGAACCCGACGGACTGTGCACGTATCTCAACCGCCGCTGGTACGAGTTCACCGGCCAGACGCCGGGAACGGGCCTGGATACGGGCTGGCTGAATGCAGTCCATGCAGACGACCGCGCCGAGGCCGACTGGACCTTCCGCGAGGCGAATGCCTCGCGCGCGGCGTTCCGCCTGGAGTACCGGCTGCGGCGCGCCGATGCCGAGTGGCGCTGGGTGCTCGACACGGCCACGCCGCGACTGGCGGAGGGCGGCGCGTTTCTGGGCTTTATCGGTTCGGTCATCGACATCACCGATCGCAAGCAGGGGGAGCAACGGCTCCAGCTTCTTGCGCGCGAGGTCGATCATCGTGCCAAGAACATCCTGTCCCTCGTACAGGTCATCGTCCGGCAGACCCGCGCCAGCTCCGTCGCCCAGTTCGTCAAGATTGCCACGGCGCGGCTGTACGCGCTGGGCCGCGCGCACACGCTGCTGTCGCAGGCCCGCTGGACCGGCGCCGAGCTCCACCGCCTCATCGAAGAGGAGCTCGCACCCTTCCGGCAGGGCCCGGATGCGCGGGTGCGGATTTCCGGCCCGGCCGTGCGGCTCGGTCCCGAGGCTGCGCAGTCGTTCGCGATGGCGCTGCACGAGCTGACCACCAATGCAACGAAGCACGGCGCGCTTTCGACACCGCAAGGCGTCGTGACCGTCGAATGGACCGGAGGAGGACGGGAGCCGCTCGTCCTGCGCTGGTGCGAGAGCGGCGGCCCGGCCGTGCGTCAGCCCGAGCGCGCGGGCACCGGACTCGACGTCATCACAAGGACCGCGACCGGCCAGCTCAACGGCAGCGTCCGCTTCGACTGGCGCCCCGACGGGTTTGTCTGCGAGATCGTCGTCCCGACGGACAAGCTCGTTTCGCGCCTGTGAATGGCGAGCGCCAGCGGTGCCTATGCGTCCTCGATCAGCCCGGTGCGCACCGCGCGATCGCGGTCGCGAAAGATCGCCATCGCCGTGCGCATGCGGCGGAAGCCGAGCTTCTCGTAGAAGCCCTCTTTGCCGGGATTGGCGTAGAGGATGATCTTGCGGTGACCGGCCGAGAGATCCTTGAGCTTTTCGACCAGCGCCTTGCCGAGGCCGCGGTTCTGGAAGTCGGGATGCACGGCGATGTCGCAGATATACGACGTGTCGCGCCCGTCCGCCACGGCGCGGCCGGCGCCGGCCAGCCTGCCGCCGTCGAAGACGAAGCACTTGAACATGCTGTTGGCGTAGACCTGCTTCAGGTGATCCGCGCTCTTGTCGCCGAGCGGCGCCACACGGTAGAGCGCCGACAGCGCGTGCCAGTCCACATGCGCGTCGTCAAGGATCCACTGCATCGCGTCGGGGTCGGGCATCGTCGTTTTCCGTAGCTGCGTCCGTTGACGCACACTTTCCCCGCATCGCGCGGTTCCGGCAAGGCGCGATGCAATCCCTCTTCGCGGAGAGAGGTGTTCAGGCGCGCTGTTTCAAAGGATGCGTATCGGAAACCCTCTCCCTTCGGGAGAGGGCGATTGGCGTGAGCACCAGTAACCCTCTCCCTTCGGGAGAGGGTGCGCGCGTAGCGCGCGGGTGAGGGGCATTCTCTCTGCGTCGCCAGTGTTTGCAGACACTGGTACTGGCGGAGAGAGTGCCCCTCATCCTCCCGCGCGCTGTCGCGCACGGGCCGACGTCAATGGACGTCGCCTTCTCCCAAGGGAGAAGGGTTAGAGCCCTCTCGCTCCTGCGCCGCTTATCGCGCGCGAACGCGCCGCCGCAACGCGATGCCGATCAGGCCTGCGCCAAACAGCGCCAGCGCCGCCGGTTCGGGCACCTCCTGCTCGGTGACCTCCGCGAGCTGGAAGCCGTTGAGCAGCGTGGCGCTCTGCACGCCGCTGAAGGTGTTGGGATCGGCCCAGGCGTACACCTCTACAACGCCACTTCCATCGGCCTCGGTCAGGAAGGTGACGGCGTATTCAAGCGGATCGACGGAATCCGGCCCCGATGTCTGACCACGGGCAAGGGTCGGGATCGGATTGAGCCCGGGCTGATAAGACGCACCGGGTGCGAAGTTGGCGTCCAGATAGGCGCCGGGACCATCGAGGCCCCCCAGCTCGTCGCGGTCGGTCCAGGCCTCGAAGCTGTCGGCACCGCCGTTGAAATGATCGCGGGCAAATCCGGTGAACGCGTAGGTTTCCCCCGCATCCAGTCCTGATACCGTGATCTTGATGTAGTGCTGTCCGAAACCGGCGTCGATGAAGCGCTGGGCGAAAACGAAATCCTGGGTCAGATCGCCCAGCGCGCCCGCGTTGGCGCCGCGATTGCGCGCACCGAGGAAGGACTGCGGGGCGACGCCCTTGATGTTCACCGTATAGGCGCCGAAGACCCTGGTGAGCCCGGCCGCACCGCTGTTGCCCCAATCGATGGTGGGATCCAGGAACAGCCCTTCGGCCGCCTCGAACCCCTGGTGACCGGGCGCGATCGGCCCGATCGTCTGGCCGCCGCCGGAATTGTAGCCGTTGATATCGACGGCAAGAAAAGGCGCGGCCACGGCCTGGGCGGCGAACGCCAGCATGCCTGACAGAAGGCAGGCACCGAACCTGAATTTCATGAGATCCCCCTCTAGGGCTCTAACCGGATTGCGGGAACGGCACGTGTTCGCCGACGTCCGCGCCGGCGTGAAGCCGAGCGGCGGGACGGCGGGTGGTGGTGCGAGGTCTGACGCGGCGATCGCGTCAGGAGTAGGCAGGCAACGCTGGTGAAGACGAGTGCGCGTCGTGGCAGACCCCGCGCCCTGGGGGGCCTGCAAGAATGGGTATGGTTAAAGCAAGAAGCGGGCCGTGGCGTTAACCCATTGAGGAAGCCGTACATCGCAGTCGGCCGCACGCGGCGCCTGTAAACGCCGCCGACGGTTTTCAACGAACAACCAGGAGGATGCGTGGGTTCTTCGACACGTGACCTCGCCGGCATCGCGCACGAAACATCTCTCCCTCGGGAGAGGGTGGGTGAGGGGCGCTCTCTCCGCGTCGCGCTCGAAACCCTCTCCCTCGGGAGAGGGGTGGGTGAGGGGCGCTCTATCCGCAGCACAAGTGTTTGCAGAACTGGCTCAGGCGGAGACGGGGCCCCTCATCCTCCCGCGGCTTCGCCGCGGGCCCCTCCTTCTCCCGATGGGAGAAGGGAATTGGAGCGAGCACCAGTAACCCTCTCTCTTGGGGAGAGGGTGCGCGCGTGAGCGCGCGGGTGAGGGGCCTTCTCTCCGCGTCATCAGTGTCGACAAGCACGATCGCGTGCTGAAGCCGTGCCCCTCACACGTTATGCGCCTCGAGGTCGATGCCGACGAACTGGTCCGTCTGCGCGTCCTGGTCCGGATCGACGTCGATATGCAGGCCGTCTGCCGTGGACTCGGCGACGATGTCGACGTCCTGGACGACATTGGCGCTCTGGGCGAGCAGGGTGTCGACATCGAGATCGATATCGCCCTTGACCTTGACCTTCGTGTAGGTGTCCTGGTCGATATCGACGGTCTGCTTCACGTCGATGTCGAAGCCTTCGTCCTGCCTCAGGGCGATGTCGACATCGGTGTCCTGGTCGACCTTTGTCTTTTCCTTCACCTTGATCTTGACGATCAGGTCGTCGCCCTTCTCCTTCACCTTCACTTTCAGCTTCAGGGTCTGGTCGATGTCGGTGTCCTGCACGACGTCGATGCTAGCGCCGTTGGCCGTGGCCGTATCGCCCGATACGTCCACATCGGAATCCTGCTTGAGCTTGGAGACCTGTTTGACCTTTGCCTTGACGATGACGTCGTCATAGCCGGTGGCATCGATGCCCAGCAGTGCCGCCTGATCGATGCTCGCGTTCAGATCCACGTCCGTATTGACCCGCGTACCCATCGCGTTGACTCCCTCTCTTGTGTTTTGCGCGCACGACCGGAGGCGGCGGCTCGTCAGGCGCTCCGGACGGAGGGCCCGGTATCACGGGAGGTCCGGCTGGCAGCCTCGACCAAGCCGCAGCGTCCGGCCGCCGGCGCCCTCACAGCCCGCCGCCCAAGCCCTCAGACATTATGGGCCTCGAGGTCGACGCCGACGAACTGATCCGTGTCGGCGCTCTGGTCCGGATCGACGTCGATAGTCAGGCCGTCAGCCGTGGATTCGGCGTCGATGTCGACGTCCTGAACGACGTCGGCGCCCTGGGCGAGCAGGGTGTCGACGTCGAGATCGACGCTGTCCTGGACCTTGACCTTCGTCTTGCTGTCCTGGTCGATGTCGACGGTCTGCGTCACGTCGACGTCGAAGCCTTCCTCCTGAGTCAGGGCGATGCCGACATCGGTATCCTGGTCGACCTTCGTCACTTCCTTCACCTTGACCTTGACGACCAGGTCGTCGGCCGTCTCCTTCACCTGCACTTTCAGGTTCAGGGTCTGGTCGATGTCGGTGTCCTGGACGACGGCGATGTCGGCGCCGGCGGCCGTGGCCGGGTCGCCCGATACGTCGACATCGGAATCCTGCTTGACCTGTGAGACCACCTTGACCTTCGCTTTGACGATGACGTCGTCATAGCCCTCGGCATCGATGCCCAGCAGTGCCGCCTGATCGACGCTCGCGTTCAGGTCCACATCCGTATTGACCTGCGTGCCCATCGCGATGACTCCCTTTTCTTATGGTTTCGCGCACGGCCCGGAGCGCGGCTGCGGCGTCCGGCCGCCGGCGCCCGCTGGCGGCGCCGCTGCGGGCGCTCTCTCCAGCGGTCCTGCCGCTCGTCCCCGTCTGCGATCCTCGCGCCGCGCCGCCGCTCCGCAAAGGCGGCATGCAGGTAGAGGGCAGGGCCAGAACGGACGGGCGTACGCCTTTCGTTACCGATCCGGCTTAATGCGACGGTCGTGCTCGCGGCGCGAGCCGCAGGCAGTTGGGAACGCCATGGTGCGCTTGGTTCTCGTGATCTGGGCGGACAAGGAGATCAAGGCGACGCGCCGGTCCGTTACCGACGTGCCTCGTTGCCGACTAGGAGCTAAATCGCAGCGGACGCTACGTAAAGTTGATCCTGTGCGCGACCTCGGGCAGTATCACCAGCCATGTGGGCCTTCGGTCGGCCAATCCGGAGTCGAATTGTAGTTCGAGGTAACTGTGTTTAAGAAAATCACTCTGAAGTTTACTGCCGGCACGAAGAAAATTGAGCTGGACGCTCAAGGAATCACAATCTTTGTCGGGCCAAACAATTCCGGAAAGAGTTTGGTCCTGAGAGAGATCGAAGGGATCGTTTCTAGCTATCCGCGACCTGCCGATATGCGGATCGTAGATGACTATGAACTGGAGTGGCCGACGGAGGAGGAGCTTGAAGATAGCAGTAAAAGATGGGAGGGCGCTTCTCGGGGCTTACCTGAGGGCCGTTTATTCGTCGGACGCTTTTCGTCAGCGGGCGAGACCTTAGAAGGCGCGACCGTAGATAAGGCACACTTATTGAACGTGCTGAAAGCAAGGGAGGACAAACAATGGGTCGCATCGCAGTATTCTAGATTTGGCCAAATAAGATTGGATGGACGAACTCGCTTCAATCTGACGAATGACCGCGATGCGGGAGATCTCCTAAGCCAGCCGCAAAACATGCTCTCGAAGCTGTTTGTCGAGGACAAGCTCAGGGAGGAAGTCAGGAAGTTAGTAAAAGATGCTTTTGGGCTGCATTTTGTGGTCGATCCAACCAATGGAGGGCGACTCCGCATTCGACTGTCGCATAAGCCGCCGCCCGCTGAGGAGCAGTCGCTGAACGTTGCCGCTAGGAACTTTCATGCGAACGCCATCTACATTAAGGATGCCAGTGACGGCATCCAGGCATATGTTGGAATAATCTGCGCTGTTGTGTCCGGATCGTATCGTTCCCTACTGATAGATGAGCCTGAAGCCTTTTTGCATCCGCCCTTAGCTAGGTTGCTCGGGAAGCAGCTTGCGACGACGGCTGCAGATCGTCGATGGAATCTGTTCGCGTCGACGCACAGCTCGGATTTTTTAATCGGCTGTGTTCAGGCATCAAAAAATGTGCGCGTGGTGCGACTCGAGTACTCCAACGGGCAATCCCAGGCGCGCGTGGTAGATCCAGACATCTTGTCGCAACTCTTGCGAACGCCACTAATGAGAAGCGCAAATGTGATCTCCGCACTTTTTTACGACGGAGTCGTTGTAACAGAGTCGGATAATGATCGTGTATTTTATACGGAAATATACCATCGTCTTTCTGAGGACGAGGAAATGCCGTCAGTGTTGTTTATAAATGCTCAGAACAAGCAGACAATTAAAGATATCATAGGACCGCTAAGAAACTTCGGGATACCGGCTGCTGCGATCGCCGACATCGATGTGCTTAAAGATGGCGGAAAGGTGTGGACTGGTTGGCTCGATGCCGCCGCGGTCCCAGCGGCATCACAGCCTGGCTACTCGGCGCAGAGGGACGCCATCAAGAAGGAATTCGACGCATCCGGCAAGGATATGAAGCGCGATGGAGGAATCAACGTTTTAAGCGACAACAGCCAGAAGGCCGCTATCGATCTTTTCGAGATTCTCGAGTCCTACGGGCTTTTCGTGGTCCCAGGTGGCGAATTGGAGTGCTGGCTCCCGAAGCTTGGCGCAACTGGGAAAAAGACGGAATGGGTGCTGTCGGCGTTGCAAGAGCTGGGTGACGATCCGAAATCGCAATACTATGTGAAGCCTGCTGCAGATGATGTGTGGGCATTCATCCGCAAGGTTGTCAAATGGATAAAGGATCCAGGTCGCAAGGGCACTTCATAGTCGAGGGGGCGCGAGGCGCACACGACGTAGATGTTTCGGAAATTTGAGAAGGGGCTGTTCCGCCGGACGTTTCGGAAAGATGCCGCGGAGCAGATATCTCGGAATGTAGCGCTGATCGGAGTGGCAGTGACGACCGCCGGAAAAAGCGACGTGCGTGCGAGCTCATTTTCCAGGAATGTGAACTTCTCGACTCCGGCAGAGGTCAAGAATATCCGTTCCAAGAAGGGTGTTGTATCTCCTGCCTAGCCTTGCTTGCTTTGCCAAATTGATAAACTGATTTTCTCCGATCACGTTGTCGGCATAGGGAATGACGGCGCAAAGGGACTGCATGTCTCTAAAATCATTTTCTTCTATAGGCCGTTTCTGTGCCTCTAACCGAACGGCGATTTCACGCTCGACATAATATGTCGGCACGTCCTCGATGATACGGCGCGCAGTGGTCCTTCCGATATCGCTAACCGCGCTCCATGGAATTCCTGCCTTGTTCGCTAGTTTGAGAATAAGGTCAATTTCGTTGATCATGAGGAGCGCACTCTGGATTCGACGTCGCATCGCGAAAGTTTCGCCGACGTGTTGACGGCGCCGCTCTTCGATCCGTTGACGTAACCTTTCCGATCCTTCCGTGAATTTCTTCACTGCCGTCGTGCGAATATCGTCTGGTGTGGCGACAAGGTATCGATAGAGGGATCGGGCGGGCTCGGAGCGGATTAAGCGCATTGCGCGTTCAGAGATTGTGAGGCCCAGCCGTTCATCGTCCCAGTCCGCGAAGGCTTCGAAGAATGTATTGGACAGGAACCAATCGGCCGCGCGCGGAGCCGATGGCCGCCCGTAGATGGCGCATAGGACATCGTGCAGTTCGGTTTCCAAGCGTCTGTGGCGGCCACGAAAGACAAGGCCTTGGCTCGCGGTCGCCTGAAGAATGGCGAGCTGGTGTCGCCGCTGTGGATCGTTGATTTTGTGGGTTTCATAGATGTTTGCAGCGGTAAGGGGCAAGACCAAGCGGCCCGCGTCGATCTCGCGAGCGATTGATTCCAGCAGGGAATGCTGCGCCGGGTAATCAGCCGGATGCTTTATGGCGCGCGCCAGCTCGATCCATTTGTTTTGGTCGAGATAGACGATGTTTGGGCGTCCAGCCATGGCTACAAGTGTTTAGCACTCCGGCGATACTTTTCTGTTGTCCGGTTGGTTGCCCGAACAAAAAAGCGGGGAGCGCGTTCTGCGCTCCCCGCTCAGTTTTCGGCCGGTCGTCTAGGGAAGTGCCGTGGCCGAGAGTCGTCTTTTCCCCCGCGTCAGTCCGTTGCGCGGTTGCGCAGCCTCCTGGTCATGAGCAGCCGCTGGTGGAGCCGCAGTCGAGGCACTTGGTGCAGGTGCCGTTGCGGACCATCTTCATCGAGCCGCATTCGCTGCAGTCGTCGCCGGTGAAGCCCATCAGGCGCGCCTGCTTGTACTTCGCCGCGGCGGCACTCACCGTGCCGACCGCCGTCTCGGTCTCCAGCACCGCGGCGGCCGCGACCGCCTCGATGGCGAAGCCGATCGGCTCCTTGCCGTCCGCGACCACCGCGCCTTGCGCCTCGACGACCGCCGTCGCGGCTTCGAGCACCGCAACGCCGCCGTCTGCCTCGGGCGCATCGCCCGCCGGGGCCGCCGTCGTCAGCGCCGTGGCGCTGCGCGGCGCACCGCCGCCGGGCAGCACCTGGAAGCGCTGGCGCACGAAGCCGGTCGAGGCGACCTTCTTCACCGCGTCCTTGACCGCATCGAGCGCGGCGGCCGCGGCGGCCGTGCCCGTCTGCGGCAGGTTGGAGGCGTCCTCGCCCTTGCCCATCGAATCCGGCTGGAGGTCTTCCTGCGCCACATGGGCGAGGTCCTCGCGGCCGAGATAGGAGATAGCCAGCTCGCGGAAGATGTAGTCGAGGATCGACGTCGCGTTCTTGATCGTGTCGTTGCCCTGGACAGGTCCATTGGGCTCAAAACGTGTGAAGGTGAAGGCCTCCACGAACTCCTCGAGCGGCACGCCGTACTGCAGGCCGATCGAGATCGCGATGGCGAAGTTGTTCATCAGCGAGCGGAAGGCGGCGCCTTCCTTGTGCATGTCGATGAAGATCTCGCCCAGGCGGCCGTCCTGGTACTCGCCGGTGTGCAGGTACACCTTGTGGCCGCCGACGATGGCCTTCTGCGTATAGGACTTGCGGCGGTTGGGCAGGCGCTGGCGCTCGCCGACCGCCTTCACCTTCTCGACGATGCGCTCGACGATCCGCTCCACCACCATTTCGGCCTTGGCGGCCGTGGGCAGGGCGGTGATCTCCTCGGCCACATCGACCGCGTCCTCGTCGTCGCCGACCATCGAGGCCAGCGGCTGCGACAGCTTGGAGCCGTCGCGGTAGAGGGCGTTCGCCTTGAGGCCGAGCCGCCAGGAGAGCATGTACGCCTCCTTGCAGTCGGCGACCGTGGCGTTGTTCGGCATGTTGATGGTCTTGGAGATGGCGCCCGAGATGAACGGCTGCGAGGCCGCCATCATGCGGATGTGGCTGCCATCCGACAGGAAGCGCTTGCCGTTGCGCCCGCACGGGTTGGCGCAGTCGAACACCGGCAGGTGCTCGTCCTTCAGGCCGGGCGCGCCTTCGAGCGTCATCGAGCCGCAGCACCAGGTGTTGGCGGCCTCGATCTCGGCCCTGGAGAAGCCCAGCGCGGTGAGCAGGTCGAACGTCACGTCGTCGAGCTGCTCCTGCTTGAAGCCCAGCACGCGGGTGCAGAACTCGTCGCCCAGGGTCCACTTGTTGAAGGCGAACTTGACGTCGAAGGCCGACTTCAGCGCCTGCTCCAGCGCCTGGAGCTGCGCCTCGCCGAAGCCCTTGGCGCGCAGGACGTCGTGGCCGATCGCCGGCGAGCCGACCAGGGTGCCGCGGCCGACCGCGTAGGCGATGATCGTGTCGATCTGCGCCTGGCTGTAGCCGAGCGTCTTGAGCGCGACGGGCACGACGCGGTTGATGATCTTGAAGTAGCCGCCGCCGGCCAGCTTCTTGAACTTCACCAGCGCGAAGTCCGGCTCGATGCCGGTCGTGTCGCAATCCATCACCAGGCCGATCGTGCCGGTGGGGGCGATCACGGTCGCCTGCGCGTTGCGGAAGCCGAAGCGCTCGCCCAGCGCCAGCGCGCTGTCCCACACCCGGCGGGCCGCCTCGGCCAGCGGCGCATCGGGGCAGTCGTCGCCGACCAGCGCGACCGGCGGGATGCTCAGCCCTTCATAGCCGGCGGCGTCGCCATAGGCGGCGCGGCGGTGGTTGCGGATCACGCGCAGCATGTGCTCGCGGTTCTTGGCATAGCCGGGGAAGGGCCCGAGCTCTTCCGCCATCTCGGCCGAGGTTGCGTAGCTGGTGCCCGTCATGACGGCGGAGAGGGCGCCGCAAATCGCGCGGCCCTCGTCGCTGTCATAGGACAGGCCCATCGCCATCAGCAGGCCGCCGATATTGGCGAAGCCGAGGCCGAGCGTGCGGAACTCGTAGGACAGGCGGGCGATCTGGCGCGACGGGAACTGCGCCATCAGCACCGAGATCTCGAGCGTCACCGTCCACAGGCGGCAGGCATGCTCGAAGCCGGCCACGTCGAACGAGCCGTCCTCCTTGCGGAAGGCGAGCAGGTTGATCGAGGCGAGGTTGCACGCCGTGTCGTCGAGGAACATGTACTCGGAGCACGGGTTGGACGCATTGATGCGGCCGCTCGCCGGGCAGGTGTGCCACTCGTTGATGGTGGTGTCGTACTGGATCCCCGGGTCGGCGCAGGCCCAGGCGGCGGCACCCACGCGGTCCCACAGCTCGCGCGCCTTCAGCGTCTTCTTGCTCTTGCCGTCGATGCGGCGCTTGAGGTCCCAGTCGCCGTCGTCGACCACCGCCTGCAGGAACGCGTTGGTGACGCGCACCGAGTTGTTGGAGTTCTGGCCGGAGACGGTGAGGTAGGCGTCGCTGTCCCAGTCGGTGTTGTAGACCGGGAACTCGATCGTCTCGAAGCCCTGGCGCGCATACTCGATCACCCGCTGGACGTAGTTCTCGGGGATCATCGCCTTGCGCGCGGCGCTGATCGCGGACTTCAGAGCTTTGTTGCGCTTCGGGTCGTAACCCGCGTCACCGGCTGCGCGATCGCACGCCTTCATGATCTGGTTGAGGTGCTTGTTGGCGAGCTTGGAGCCGGCGACCAGCGCCGCCACCTTCTGCTCCTCGATCACCTTCCAGTCGACGAAGTTCTCGATGTCGGGATGGTCGATGTCGACCACCACCATCTTGGCGGCGCGGCGCGTCGTGCCGCCCGACTTGATGGCACCCGCCGCGCGGTCGCCGATCTTCAGGAAGCTCATCAGGCCCGACGACTTGCCGCCGCCCGACAGGCGCTCGTCCTCGCCGCGCAGGCGCGAGAAGTTGGAGCCGGTGCCCGACCCGTACTTGAACAGGCGCGCCTCGCGCACCCACAGGTCCATGATGCCGCCCTCGTTGACGAGGTCGTCGGCGACGGACTGGATGAAGCAGGCGTGCGGCTGCGGGTGCTCGTAGGCCGACGGCGAGGCCATCATCTCGCCCGTCTTGAAGTCGACGAACCAGTGGCCCTGGCTCGGCCCGTCAATGCCGTAGGCCCAGTGCAGGCCGGTGTTGAACCATTGCGGCGAGTTCGGCGCGGCGAGCTGGGCGGCCAGCATGTAGCGCATCTCGTCGAAATAGGCGCGCGCGTCCTCGTCGGTGTCGAAATAGCCGCCCTTCCAGCCCCAGTACGCCCAGGTGCCGGCCAGCCGGTCGAACACCTGCTTGGCCGAGGTCTCGCCCGTGTAGCGGGCGGACTCAGGGAGGGAGAGGAGGGCGAGCTCGTCCTCGGCCTTGCGCCACAGGAACGACGGGACGGCGTTCTCCTCGACGGCCTTCAGGCACGCCGGCACGCCACGCTTGCGGAAATACTTCTGCGCGAGCACGTCGCACGCCACCTGCGACCACGCGGCCGGGACCTCGATGTCGCGCGCCTGAAACACGACAGACCCGTCAGGGTTGCGGATTTCGCTGTTGGTGGTCGTGAACTGGATGCTGCTGTACGCGTCTTCACCGGCACGTGTGAAACGCCGCTCGATCCGCATGGATGTAGTCTCCCGGAGGCGCAGAAGGTTGTGCTTACGGGGAGCGGCCGCCCATCCCTAGAAGGCGATTCGTCCCCCGCCGGCCGCGCTGCCAGACATCCCTTGGTCCCCTAGACTAGATGCAGTGGTCTTGCGCGCGGCTCGTTACAACATGTTGACCAGAACGATTTCGGGTCAGCAACTGGATTTTGCGGCCGCGCTCGTATCTGCCTACAATATCTTGTTAGAATAAGAGGTTATCGGCGGTTGTGAACGTGCTGGCGCAAGATCTGGGCGACAATCGGCCCATCGGCGCATTATATGGCGTTGACCCAACGGGTTAGCCCTAAATGTTGAGTTCCGCTCCTAGATATTGGGCCTTCAGGCCGCATGAAAATTTTATTTCACGCGCGTGACGCCAGCGGCAAATTCACAAGCAAGTTCTGTGGCTTGAGTCGCAGGCGCTCGGCCGCGTCGCGGGCCATTCCCAGATAAACCGGGCGTCCGGCGATGTCGGCGCGCATGACCTCGGGATCGGCGAACTCCAGCCGGAAGAGGGCGAGGATATGGGCCAGCCTGTCCTCTGCCACCTCGGCGCCGTTATAGAGGTCGTTCATGATCGTGTTCGCCTCGGCGTCGAGGCCGACATGCCAGACCCAGCGCTCGTCGCTGATCCGGGCGACCGGCTGGACCGCGACGCGCACGTCCAGGAAATGCGCCACCCAGGACTCCAGGTTGCGCGCCAGCGCATCGAGCCCGGCGCGGCCGAAGCTGAGATCCAGCACCGTGTCGTGGCGTTCGTCGCGACTCCAATAGGTTGTGCCGTTCGCCTCGGTCAGCACATCAAGCTCGACGGTGCGGACCGGCGTGTTCGATTCGACCAGGAGCTGGCCGATCGCGCCGAGGCCGCCGGTTTTGGCATGCAGCTCGACCACGTCCTCGTCGGCGGTCATGACGGCGCCGTCCTGGATCGTGACCTTCTGGCTGCGGAAGAACAGCTCGCCGGCGCGGGCGCGCAGCGGGGCGTCCGTGCTGTTCAGGACGTGGCGCATGATGACGTGGGCGAGCTGGTCGACGAAGAGGGACGGGACCGCCGCGCGCGGCGGCTCCAGGAACAGCTTCAGATAGGCGTCCTCCACCGTCGCGGCGGCGGCCAGGCGGTCGCGGAAGCGGAGCAGGACCGCGTAATTGTCGCGCGCGTCGGGGTCGGCCAGCTTGGCTATATCCTCCGCCGCCACGGTCCGGCGCGGGTCGTCGAGCAGGGCGGCATGCAGCCGGCGCTCGGCGGCGCAGGATTCCGCCACCGGCTGCATCTCCGGCCGCATGAAATAGGCGCGCAGGAAGGCGTTGGTGACGGTAAGGCGGCCGTCCGCCGCCGGCTCGAGCAGGTGGTAGCCGGAAGAGCGCCAGAAATCGGGCATACAACCCCTTGATCGCGAAAAGCCCGCAAATCTGGACGGCCGGGACGCGTCATGCAATAGTCCCGCGCGATTCTTGGGGTTATTTCCGAACACGATGACACTGGCGACCAGGCTCTATACGTGGCTGCGCGGCGAGCGCGTCGGCAGCGACTCCTTCGGCAACGAGTACTATCGCGACAAGACGGGCGCGCGCCGTTTCGCGGGCAGCCGCGAGAAGCGCTGGGTGCTCTACAGCGGCGAGGCCGAGGCCTCGAAGGTGCCGCCGGAATGGCACATGTGGCTGCACCACATCGTCAAGGATCCGCCGCCGCCGGGCGGCGGGCCGCGCAAGCCGTGGCAGCGCGAGCATATCCCGAACCTGACCGGCACGCCCGACGCGTACCGGCCGCCGGGGCACGACTACATGGGCGGGCGCCGTGCGCGCGCCACGGGCGACTACGAGCCGTGGACGCCGGGCTGACCGCCCGCAGCCGACCCTTCCCCGCGATCCCTGAAGGAGCCGAGGCATGGGCAGAAACCTGATCGAGACCTTGATGGGCGCGGTGGTGCTGGTCGTCGCCGGGTTCTTCCTCGTCTTCGCGTATTCCTCGACCAACGTGCGGCCGGTGCGCGGCTACAACGTGGTCGCCAAGTTCGAGCGCGTCGACGGGCTCAGCATCGGCGCCGACGTGCGCCTGTCCGGCATCAAGGTCGGCACGGTCGTCGACCAGCGGCTCGAGTCCAACACCTATCTCGCCGTGGTGACGCTCAGCCTGGATTCGCAGGTCCGCCTGCCGACCGACACGGTGGCGCAGGTCACGAGCGAGGGGCTGCTCGGCGGGAACTTCATCTCGCTGGTGCCGGGCGCGGACGAGAAGGTGATCGCGCCGGGCGGCGAGGTGCGCTTCACCCAGGCGCCGGTGAACCTGGTCCAGATGCTGGGCAAGTTCATCTTCAATTCCGCCGAGAGCCAGGGCGGCGGCGGCCAGAACTCCGGCGCCGCGCAGCCGGCCGGCAATAAATAGCCGCGCCGCGGGCCGCCTTGCGCGTGACATCTTCTGCCGCTAATCCGGCCATGATGATCCGCCCGCTCGCGGCTGCCGCCTTCGTCGTCGCGCTGAGCCAGCCCGCCTTCGCCCAGACGGTGGCGCAGCCGCCCGCCTATCCGATCGCGGTGCTGCAGACCCTCGACAAGGTCACCGGCCGCGTGCGCACGGTCGATACGCCGATCGAGCAGAATCTCCGCTTCGGCACGCTCGACATCATGGTGCGCACCTGCCGCAAGCGCCCGCCGGAGGAGCAGCCGGAAAGCGCGGCCTTCGTCGAAGTGCGCGACATCAAGCCGGGCGAGACGCCCAAGACGCTCTTCGTCGGCTGGATGTTCGCTTCGTCGCCGGCGATCTCGGCGCTGGAGCATCCGGTCTATGACGTGTGGGTGCTCGACTGCAAAGGCGAGCGCGAGGCCCAATCCGGCGCGCCGCCGGCACCGCCGCCGGCAGCCGCACCAGCGCAGCCGCCCGCGCGTACGCCGCGGCGATAATCCGGCAGCCGGTCCCGGTCATGCCGACCGCACTGCTCATCATCGACATGCAGGTCGGGTCGTTCGGCGAGGAGTCGCGGCGTCACGACAGGCCGGCGAACGAAACCCATCTGTGAATTCTGTAGGGGCGGGTTTCAACCCGCCCGGTTCTTCAGTCGCGCGGACGAGCCGGCGGCATGGCGCCGAAGGCGGCCTTGAACTGCAGCGCGGTCAGCTTCTCGACGATGTCGGTCTCGGAAACGACCAGGTTCAGAACGTTCGGATCCCGGTAGATGTAAAGATAGGCCAGGGTCTGGTCGACCATGGCACCAACGGCGTAGGAGGCAAAACGCGTCGCCCGTTCGTCCGTCGGGCCGGAGGCGCGCTTGAGCAGGGCATTGCTCATCCGCGTGGCCCATTCGTTGGTCTGGCGGAGAAGAATGCCCGCCGCCGACGGGATCTCCTGGTTCGAGAGCAGCAGCAGCTTCATCAGGCCCGGATTGGACCGGAAGATCGCCACGTACATCTCCGTGGTCGAATAGAACGCATCGTACGGCTCCGAATAGCCGCGGCCGGTCGCATACAGGGCGTCGCGGGTGAACTGGTCGAAGTCCGACAGCACCTCCGTCGTCACCGCCTCCTTGTGCGGGAAATAGCGATAGAAGGCGCCCTGGGAAATGCCCGTCTCGGCGCAGATGTCGGAGATCCGCACGGAAGAATAGTTCCGCGCTTCGATCAGCCCGGCGAGCGCCGCTTTCAGACGCTGTCGCGTCCGCTCGCCCTTGGTCATCAGGCTCGCGGGCGTGGCGACGAGGCTATTCAGGTGGCGGCAGAAGGACGTTTCCATAGGAAGCCGGGTTTGATATGCCGCTTAAATAAATGACTTACTGATCATTTTTCAATCGCCGAGGTACTTATAACCTCGTCGGGGCGTCTCTAGGCGGGAAATCGTTGAAAAAATGAAAGTGGTGTCATATTCATTTAAAGGCAATCAAAATGGGGAAGGCAAAGTCCAATGCGCAATCTGTTCGTACTGGCCGTTCTTGCGATGGCGTTGACGCCGCCGGGCGCCGCAGCACAGCAGCCGTTGAAGATCGGCGTCCTGAATGACCAGGCTTCCATCTTCGCCGATGTGGCCGGCCCCGGCGCCGTCGTGGCCGCCCGGATGGCGGTCGAAGATTTCGGCGGGAAGGTGCTGGGGCGGACGATCGAAGTCGTGGCCGCCGATACGCAGAACAAGCCGGATATCGGCGCCGCCATCGCCCGCCGCTGGTTCGACGCCGAGGGCGTGAGCGCGATCTTCGATCCCTCTCCGTCGAGTGTGGCGCTCGCCGTGCAGGAACTCGCCAAGTCGCGCGGCAAGATCACGGTCATGTCGTCGGCGGGAACGACGCTGCTGACGGGCAAGAACTGTTCGCCGACGGGCTTCCAGTGGACCTACGATACGGTGGCGCTGTCCAACGGGACGGCGGCCGGCATCGTCCGTGAGGGCGGCGACAGCTGGTTCTTCATCACGTCCGATTTCGCCTATGGGCACTCCCTGGAAAACGATGCCAGCGCGGTCATAACGGGAAACAAGGGAAAGGTCGTGGGCAGGGCAAGGCATCCCCTGAACCTCGCCGACTTCTCGTCCTTCATCCTCCATGCGCAGTCATCCGGCGCCAAGGTCATCGGCCTCGCCAATTCCGGCGCCGATGCAATCAACGCCATCAAGCAGCTTGCCGAGTACAACGTGACTCAGTCAGGGCACAAGGTGGCCGCCCTGACGATGTTCATTTCGGATATTCACAGCCTCGGGCTTCAAACCGCACAGGGCCTGTACCTGACGGAGTCGTTCTACTGGGGGCTGGACGACAAGACCAAGGAGTGGTCGCGGAAATTCGCCAGCCGCCACCAAGGCCGCATGCCGACTTCGGCACAGGCGGGGGTCTATAGCGGCGTGATGCATTATCTGAAGGCGATGGCGGCCGCGGGCACGGATGATGGCCCCGCGGTTGCCGCCAAAATGCGGGCGACGGAAGTCGTGGATTTCACCACACAGGGCGCGCGGATCCGGAAGGACGGCCGCCTTATGCGGGACTTCTATCTCTTCCAGGTCAAGAAGCCGGCGGAATCGACGGGTCAGTGGGACTACTACAAGATGATCCGCAAGATCCCGGCGGCGGATGCGGCACCGCCGGAGACAGGTCGCGGTTGTTCGCTGACGGACTGACTACAGACGATGCCTCTGGCCCTCTATCGGAAATGCGGTCCGGTCGGTTTCGTTACGCTGAACCGGCCGGATCGCCTGAACGCGATAAGCGGCGCGTTGCTCGAGGATCTGACGACCGCCCTGAAAACCGCGCAGCAGGACGAGGGTGTCGCCGCCATCGTCCTGAGCGGCGCCGGACGCGCCTTCTGCTCGGGCGACGACCTGAAGGAATACGATCTGCAAACGGCCGACGAGCGGGCCATCCGATCGCATGTCGTCGCGATCCAGCGCATCACCCGCCTAATCATGGGGGAGGGCAAGCCCGTCATCTGCGCCGCGCATGGCTACGCCGTGGGTGGCGGTTTCGAATGGCTGCTGAACTGCGATCTGGTGGTCGCCTCGGAAAATCTCCAGGCGTTCTTTCCGGAAATGAAGCTCGGGCAGTTCGTGACCGGCGGCGTAACGCATCTCCTGCCCCGCACGGTGGGCTACCAGCGCGCCATGGAGCTTCTGCTGCTCGGCGAGATCCAGTCGGCGGCGCGGCTCGAGCGGCTGGGCGTGGTGAATTTCGTCGTGCCCGATGACCAGGTGCTGCCGAAGGCGACCGAGCTGGCGCGGACCCTGGCATTGCAGTCGCCTCAAGCGATCGCGCGCCTGAAAAACGCGATCAACGTCCAGCTCGGCGCCGAGCTGTGGCAATCCGTCGAGGTCGAGCAGACGCTGACCATCGAGGCTTTCCGCCAGCCGGATACGGCGGCGCGGGTCCGGCGTCACATGCCGGGCAAGAAAGGAAGTGCCGCATGAGCGTCACGAGCCTGCAGGTCAACCTGATGCGGCGGGTGAATGTCGGAGACATCGTCGTCCGCAACGCCGCCCGTCGTCCCGATTACCCGGCGGTGGTCGATGGCGAACGGCGCTTCTCCTGCGCCGCATTCAATCGCTGGGTAAACCGCATCGCCCACGCCTTCATCGCGGCCGGATACCGGCGCGGCGACGCGCTGGGCATCATGTCGCGCAACAGCGCCGAGTTCCTGGCGATCTATTTCGCCTGCGCCAAGATCGGCGTGGTCTGCGTCCCCTGCAACCTGCTCTGGAAAAAGAGCGAGATGCAGTACGTCCTGTCCCACGCGGCGGTGCGAGGACTGTGCCTGCAGCCCGAATTCCTCGATCAGCTTGCCGCGGTCCGGTTGGAACTCGAAAGCCTGCGCGACGTCATCTTACTGCCGCAGAAGTCGTTCGATGCGCCGCCGGGCGATGCGGCGCATCGATCGTTTCCGGCCTTCATCGAAGGCATGCCCGAATCCGAGCCCGAGGTGTTCGTCGACGACAACGATCCGGTCTCATATCTCTACACCAGCGGTACGACTTCGGCGCCGAAGGGCGTCGTGAGCAGCCATCTTTCGATCTACATGGGCGCGCTGGGCATGGCGCTCGATACCGGCATGAGCTTCCGCGATCGCGCTCTTGCCCTGCTGCCCTTGTTCCACACGTCGCCGCTGAATTCCCTGTGCACGCCCGCGATGGTGGCGGGCGCCACCGTCTACGTGCATCCAGGCTTCGAGGCCAACGCGATCCTGGATCTGTTCGAGCGGGAGGACATCTCCATCCTTCTGGCTCTTCCCGTCATGTATCGCGCGATGCTCGAACTGCAGGACAAGCAGCCGCGCCGGATCAAGGGCCTGCGTCTGGCGCTGTACGGCATGGCGCCGATGCCCGATCACGAATTGCGCCGGTTGATGGAGGCGTTCCGGTGCGATTTCGGCCTCATCTTCGGTCAGACGGAAATGAGCCCGGTCACGTCCTTCTTCCGTCCGGAGCACCAGCTCAGCCATCCCGGCGCCGCCGGCACGCCAGCGGCCAACGTGCAGATCGGCATCATGGACGAGCAGGGCAACCTGCTGCCTACGGGAGAATCCGGCGAGATCGTCTACCGCAGCCCGCAGGTCCTGAACTGCTACCTCCACAACGAGGCGGCGACCGAGGCGGTGTTCCGCCATGGCTGGTTCCATTCCGGCGATGTCGGTCATTTCGATGCGGACGGGCTGCTGTGGTTCAAGGACCGCCTCAAGGATGTGATCAAGAGCGGCGGCGAGAACATCGCCTCCGTCGAGGTGGAGCAGGCCCTCTACGATTGCGAGCCGGCCATCCTGGAAGTCGTCGCCATCGGCCTTCCGCACGAGAGATGGGGGGAGGCGGTGACGGCGATCGTCATGGCGCGCACCGGCGCGACGATCGACCCGGATCGCGTCATGGAGAACGTGCGCAAGCGGCTGAGCGCATTCAAATGCCCCAAGGCCGTCATCGTGGTCGACAGGTTCCCGAAGACCGCGACCGGCAAGATCCAGAAAGCGGAGCTGCGCTCGCGCTTCGAGAGCTTCTATTCGACGCCGCGGCAGGCGGATGGGCGCGCGCATGGACAATAGCGACGTGCTGGAGGGCGGCTGCCTCTGCGGTGCCATCCGCTATCGCCTCACCGGGTCGCCGCGGATCGTCAGCCACTGCCATTGCAGCCTGTGCCGCCGCGTCAGCGGCGCGCCGTTCGTGACGTGGCTTACGGCGCGGCGCGACAGGGTCACCGTTTCGGGCGAACCGGTCTGGTACAGCTCGAGCGAGCGGGGCCAGCGCGGCTTCTGCCGCGTGTGCGGAACGCACGTGATCTCCGTGTCGGCGGAATACGATCGGTACTACGACATAACGGCGGGCAGCCTCGACCGGCCGGAGGCGATCCGTCCGGATCGGCATGTGTTCGCACACTACAAAGTGACGTGGGTGGAACTGGCGGACCAACTTCCCCGCCACGGCGAGGACGGCCGCTCGCCCGTCATCTCGGACTGAGCTATCTCAAAGGAAACGCGAACGTGATCGACGTCTATACATGGGCGACGCCAAACGGCCACAAGGTTCACGTCATGCTCGAGGAATGCGAGCTGGCCTATACGGTGCACCCCATCCATATCGGCAAGGGCGACCAGCTCCAGCCGGACTTCCTGAAGATAAGCCCGAACAACAAGATTCCGGCGATCGTCGATCGCGCCGGCCCCGAGGGGCGGGAAACCGCGGTCTTCGAAAGCGGCGCGATCCTCATCTACCTGGCGGAAAAGACCGGGCGCTTCCTGCCATCGGCGGGGCACACCCGCTATGCGGCGCTGCAGTGGCTCATGTTCCAGATGAGCTCGGTGGGGCCGATCTTCGGCCAATGCTATCATTTCAGGACCGACGCGGCGGAACGCATCGATTACGCGATCAACCGCTTCACCAACGAGGCGCGCCGGCTCTATGGCGTGATGGATCGCCGCCTGGCCGAGACCGAATATCTGGCCGGGAGCGAGTATACGATTGCCGATATCGCGACCTGGCCCTGGACGCACTCGATCGACAAGCAGGGGCACGACCCCGACAAGTACCCGAACGTGATCCGCTGGTCGAAGGCGATCGCCGCCAGGCCGGCGGTCAAGCGGGGCGTCAAGGTCCTGAGCGACCGCCGCCGCCTGGCCATGGATGCGAAAGAGCGCGAGATCCTGTTCGGCCCGACATAGACCGCAAAGCGGGTCTCGCTGGATCGAGCGTCAGTCGCGCGGGCTGGTGAGAAGCGCGCCCATGACCGCCTCGCCCTCGTCGTCGAGCGTGCGGGGGAAGCGGGCGCCCACCTCGATCGCGCGGGCGAGCTGGCGGCGGTAGGCGGCGCGCGTGATCTCGACCGCGCCGAACTTGGCGAGGTGCGGCGTCACGAACTGCGTGTCGAGCAGCGTGTAGCCGCCGCGGACCAGGCGCACGACGAGATGCACCAGCGCCACCTTGCTCGCATCCGTCTCGCGGCTGAACATGCTCTCGCCAAAGAACGCGCCGCCGAGCGCGACACCGTAGAGGCCGCCCACCATCCGTCCCGCGCGCCAGCATTCGACGCTATGCGCGAAGCCGCGGCGGTGCAGGTCGCCGTAGAGGCGCACGATCTCGCTGTTGATCCACGTGGCGCGGCGCTTAGACGAGATCTCGGCGCAGCCATCGAGCACGCCTAGGAAGTCGCTGTCGACGCGTACCTCGAAATGGTCGCGCCGCACCGTCTTGCGCAGGCTGCGCGGCACATGGAACGCCTCGAGCGGGATGACGCCGCGGCGCTCCGGGTCGACCCAGAACAGTTCCGGGTCCTCGGCCGTCTCGGCCATCGGGAACAGGCCGATCGTATAGGCGCGCAGCAGCAGATCGGGGGTGAGCTCGGTCATCCGGTGCCGATATTAGCGCAGCGGCGGCCCAAAAATGCAGGGGGCGGGGGTGTAGGTGCGCCGGTGGCCCATCCTTCGAGACGCGCCCTTCGGGCGCTCCTCAGGATGAGGTGGTTCCTCGCTTTGCGACCTCATCCTGAGGAGGCCGCGTAGCGGCCGTCTCGAAGGATGGGCCACGGGAGCCTGGCCCGCGAACGGCTCAGCTCTTCAGGCCGACGAAGCGCTCGAGCCAGTGGATGTCGTAGTCGCCGTTGACGAATTCCGGCGCCTGCACGATCCGCCGGTGAAGCGGCAGGGTGGTGTCGATGCCGCCGACCACGTACTCGTCCAGCGCCCGGCGCAGCCGCATCATCGCCTCGTTGCGGCTGGTGCCGTGGACGATCAGCTTCGCCACCATGCTGTCGTAATAGGGCGGAACGCGATACCCGGAATAGAGCGCGGAATCCACGCGGACGCCCAGGCCGCCCGGCGCATGGTATTCGGCGATACGGCCCGGGGAGGGACGGAAGGTGTTCGGGTCCTCCGCGGTGATGCGGCATTCGATGGCATGGCCCTGGAACTTGACGTGCTCCTGCCGGAAGGGCAGCGGCGCGCCGGCGGCGATGCGGATCTGCTCGCGCACGATGTCGAGGCCGCACACCATCTCCGTCACCGGGTGTTCGACCTGGAGGCGCGTGTTCATCTCGATGAAGTAGAACCGGCCGTCCTCGTACAGGAATTCCAGCGTGCCGGCGTTGCGGTAGCCGAGCTTGGCGAGTGCGTCGCACACGCGCTCGCCGATCTCCTTGCGCTGCCCGTCGTTGAGCGCCGGCGACGGGCTCTCCTCGACCAGCTTCTGGTGCCGGCGCTGCAGCGAGCAGTCGCGTTCGCCGAGATGGACCACGTTGCCGTGCATGTCGGCGAGGATCTGGATCTCGATATGGCGCGGCCTGCCGAGATACTTCTCGATATAGACCGTGTCGTTGCCGAAATTGGCCATCGCCTCGCTGCGTGCGAGCTTGAAGGCCTCGCCCAGCTCCTTGGCCGAGTGCGCGACCTTCATGCCCTTGCCGCCGCCGCCGGCCGCGGCCTTGGTCAGCACCGGATAGCCGATCTCCTCGCCGAGCTTGAGCGCCGTCTCGACGTCCGGCACCGGCCCGTCTGAGCCCGGGACGCAGGGGATGCCGAGCGACTTGACCGCGGCCTTGGCCGCGATCTTGTCGCCCATCATGCGGATGTGGTCGGCGGTCGGGCCGATGAAGGCGAAGCCGTGCTCCTCCACCATCGCGGCGAAGTCGGCGTTCTCCGACAGGAAGCCGTAGCCCGGGTGGATCGCGTCGGCGCCGGTGATGGTCGCCGCGGAGATGATCGCCGCCTTGTTGAGGTAGCTTTCGCGCGCCGCGGGCGGGCCGATGCACACGCTCTCGTCCGCGAGGCGCACATGCATCGCGTCGGCGTCCGCCGTGGAGTGCACGGCGACGGTGGAGATGCCCAGCTCCTTGCACGCGCGGTGGATGCGCAGCGCGATCTCGCCGCGGTTGGCGATCAGGATTTTTTCGAACATCCGGGCGACCGTGCGGGGCGCCGCTATGCGACGACCAGGAGCGGTTCGCCGTATTCGACCGGCGAGCCGTCGCGGAAGAAGATCTGCGTTACCTTGCCGCCGCGCGGGCTGCGGATCTGGTTCATCACCTTCATCGCCTCGATGATGAGCAGCGTCTGGCCTTCCTTGACCTGGTCGCCGACCCTCACGAACGGTTCGGCGCCCGGCTCGGGCGATGCATAGACCGTGCCCACCATCGGCGCGGTGATGGCGTTGGCCGGGGCGGCGCCGTCGGCGCCGGCGGGCGCCGCGCCGGCGGGTAGGGCGGCCGCCGGGGCCGCCGCGAGGACTGGCGCCACCGCCGCCACAGCCGGCCGTGCGACGCGGATGCGGCGCTCGCCTTCGGCGTATTCGATCTCGCCGAGGCCGGTCTGGTTGAGGATGTCGGCGAGCTGGCGGATCAGCTCGGGATCAACGGAGAATTTCGCCATCAGCCTTTGTCCCCGACGAGGTGCTGCTTCAGTGCGTCCAGTGCGTAAAGATAGCCGAGCGGGCCGAGGCCGCAGATCACGCCGCGCGCCGCCTGGCTGATATAGGAATGGTGCCGGTACGGCTCGCGCTTGTAGATGTTCGACAGGTGGACCTCCATCACCGGCAGTTCGGACAGCAGCAGGGCATCGAGCAGGGCAATCGACGTGTGGGACAGGGCGCCGCCGTTGATGATGATGCCATCGGCGGTGCCGCGCGCCTCCTGGATCCAGCTCACCAGCTCGCCTTCGAGGTTCGACTGGCGGAAATCGACGTCGAGGTCCAGTTCCGCGCCGCGCTCGCGACAGGCCGTCTCGATGTCGCCAAGCGTGTCGCGCCCGTAGATCTCGGGCTGGCGCACGCCGAGCATGTTGAGGTTGGTGCCGTTGAGGATGAGGATTAGGGGCTGATCGGCCACGGGAGCATCCATTCGCAGGGCGAGCGCGGGCGTTCTTGCCGGCGCGGCCCTTATATCATGCATGCTTTGCCGCGCAACGCTGGCGCGGGCGGACCGCGCGGACGGGAAGGATTCCTAAGAATCCGCTGACGGAGGGTCAATTTTCACTTTTCATTCAGTGAAATCGCTCTATAAGAAAAATCGACGCACCCGCACGTGCCTCTGGCTCCCGGGCTCATCTGTCCGGGGTGGTTTACGCAACGACGTTAGGCGTCCTTCCCTCGTGCCGACCGAACTGGGGTGGTGAGGCGCAGGAGGTGGGGAATGCTGGTTGTTCGGGCCATCTTGCTTCAAAGCCCTGGGGCTGCGCGGCGTCGCGGTTCCCTCTAAGCCAGTTTTCCTCGCAGCCCGCCTTTCCGAAACCGGGTCGCCGGCACAGCGTTTGACTGTCGGTTCTCGCCGAACGCGCGATCGCCGACGTTGTGTGCCGGAAAGGACTTCTGACCAGATGACCCCGAAGATCGCCCGCTTTCTCGCCGAGAAGAATCCGCCGACGCCGTGCCTGGTCGTCGATCTCGACGTGTTCGCGCACAACTACAAGCGCCTGAAGAAGGCCCTGCCGCTGGCGCAGATCTTCTACGCCGTGAAGGCCAACCCGGCTCCCGAGGTGCTCCGGCTGCTCGAGGGCCTCGGCTCGAATTTCGATACGGCCTCGATCTACGAGGTCGAGGACTGCCTCAAGCTCGGCATCGCGCCGCAGCGCATCTCCTTCGGCAACACCATCAAGAAGGAGGCCGACATCGCCCGTGCCCATAAGCACGGCGTCGACCTGTTCGCCTTCGACAGCCACGCCGAGGTCGAGAAGCTCGCCCGTGCCGCACCGGGTGCCCGCGTATTCTGCCGCATCTTCATGACCGGCGAGGGCGCCGACTGGCCGCTGTCGCGCAAGTTCGGCTGCGATGTCGACATGGCCCGCGACCTGCTGCTCAAGGCGCGCGACCTCGGCCTCGACCCGCACGGCGTGTCGTTCCATGTCGGCTCGCAGCAGCGCGACCTGACGCAGTGGGACATCGCGGTCGGTAAGACCAAGATGCTGTTCAGCGCGCTGAACGAGCGCGGCATCGAGCTGAAGCTCATCAATCTCGGCGGCGGCTTCCCCGCCAAGTACAAGTCGCGCATTCCGGCGGTCGACGCCTACGGCCAGGCGATCATGGAGGCGATGACCAATCATTTCGGCAACAACCTGCCGCAGATGATCATCGAGCCGGGCCGCGGCATCGCCGGCGACGCCGGCGTGATCCAGGCCGAGGTCGTGCTGATCTCGACCAAGACCTATGACGACAACCGCCGCTGGGTCTATCTCGACATCGGCAAGTTCGGCGGCCTGCCGGAGACGATCGGCGAGGCGATCCAGTACCGCCTGAAGACGCCGCATGACGGCGGCAAAAAGGGCCCCGTGGTGCTCGCGGGACCGACCTGCGACGAGGTCGACGTCCTGTACGACAACGCCAACTACCAGCTCCCGCTCGACCTGCAGGTCGGCGACAAGGTCCAGATCCTGTCGGCGGGCGCCTATACGACCACGTACTCTTCGGTCGCCTTCAACGGCTTCCCGCCGCTGAAGAGCTATTATCTCTAGACGCCGGCGGTCGACGCCCTTCTTGTGTAGGGGCCGATCTAAGATCGGCCCTGACACGATGATTGCCGCAGTTCCCGTTGGACGACCGCGCCGGGGCGGATCTTAGATCCGCCCCTACACGAAGAATCGCTAAAAGCTTTCGTCGGCGTCGCACTCGCGTCGCGTCATCCGCAGCCGCCCTTGTGCCTGAGGGGCCGGTCCTGGCATCGGCGGGCTCGGTGCCACTCCCGGTAGGTCCGGGCGCTGCGAACCGCGTCGATCTCTTCCCGGATGGCCGTCGCTTCGGGATGGCCCGTCAGGCCGGCGAGGCGGTTTAGGGCCGCGCGGCCATGCGGCCCTGACCGGAAGTGCAGGTAGCCGAAATCGAATGACGCCACGCTGACGGAGCCGCTCTCGAGGCGCGTGACCTGGTCGCGCACGGACCAGCGGACCGGGTCCAGCACGGGCGTATTGATCAGCGCCGCGATGACGACGACGGCGATCGCCATGGCCACATTGATGCGCGGCAGGGCCCGGAGCCATTGCGGCTTGCCGCGGACCGCCGCGGCGATGTCGAGCGCAACCGCGGCCGCGTAGCTCACGCCATAGGCCGCGACGA